>ERZ1034763.470-NODE-470-length-18293-cov-7.838853_pt1 | contig 18293 bp, 14 predicted proteins | sample MGYA00520701_ERZ1034763 | MGnify/ENA primary metagenome ERZ1034763 (study PRJEB33766, sample SAMN09781707) | gut metagenome | biome: gut microbiome | host: Homo sapiens | place: Madagascar | study: EMG produced TPA metagenomics assembly of the PRJNA485056 data set...
ACGAGAAAAATGGCAGAGATAATGATGATAAATACAGCACATTTTTATATAAACTGGACAGGACTAATGGCATAACATCAGAGGAGCGCAAGCAGTTCATTGGAATATATAAGATGATGAACATGTTTACAAAGGATGCTGGTAAGGCGATTGGTGCGCTTGCGGCACAGGGAGCAGATATTACAATGAGCAACCTTGTGAGCGCATACAATAGTAGAAAATCATACAATAAAATGGATATGTCGGTTGATGACGAATCAGATATCAATGTCAGTGTATATGAGAATTATTACACTAATCTGTTCATGACAACAGGCGACAAAATCACACCTAATACTCTTAAAAATGTTAACGAGGATAAGCCAATATATGAGAGAAGTGTCGAAAACTTCTGTGAGGCGGCAGATGAGTTCTATGATGCGGCAGCAGAGGCGGCATATATGGATGAGTATATGGAACTTGTAAGACAGGTCGCAGAGGCAGATTCAGCGGTTATCAATGAGCTTGAACACAGTGGAGAGGATATAACACTTAATAATATTCAGGCTATGGAACAGCTTATGATGTCCGATTTGTTCAATAATAGATTTGGCATTGATAAGGACAGAGTAAGAGATGTATTTGACAGTCTTGGAGACAGGGAAAAGCTTACAGACAAGATAAGCAGCCTTTGTGATGAGGCTTCTGACAAGCTGGCAGAGGAGATAGAGAAGGATGATAACAGCTATGATGTTGTAAAGACAACTTCTATCACACAGATGACAGCGCAGATGATGGTCAGAAGTGCAAGAAGAGAGGATTATACAATTCCGTACGTCAAGGGTGATGGAATTGGTATGATGAAGGTATCATTCAAGTCAGACAGCGAGCAGTCAGGCAAGATATCAATAAGTTATGAAGACAGCATGCTTGGAAAAGTCAATGTCAATATATCAGTTGGTGACAGCGATATACAGATATCAGCATTGTATGAGACAAAAGCATCAATAAGAGGACTTGCTGACAAGCAGGAAACTGATGCGGCAGATGCATTTAAGGATAAACTGGAAAATGCAGCGCAGAGTGTTAAGGATAATTATGGATATAAGAAAGTGGATGTCATAATTAATCCAGTCAGAAATGTTGAGAGAAACATTTATAATAGCGAAGAGACACAGGTTTCAAGCGCAGTTCTTTACAAAATTGCAAAAACTGTCGTTGAAGGTCTTGTGTAAATGAGAATTTCCGCCGATAAAGTAAAAAGAATAATTACAGACAGGACAATGGATTGTCAGACAGATTGGGCATGGACGCCGGTTAACTGGATTAGTATAGAAGAGAAGGAGATAAATATATGCGTATTAATACTAACATAAGTGCGATGACTGCAAACAATGCTTTGCAGAAGGCACAGGAAAATCTGTCCAACTCAATTAAGAGACTTTCTTCAGGATATAAGATTAATTCATCAGCAGATGACCCAGCAGGATGCGCCATCTCAGAGAAGATGAGAATGCAGATTAAGGGTCTTAACCAGGCTGATAACAATGCAGCAGATGGTGAGTCTGTTCTTAATACAGCCGAGGGTGCATTGCAGGAGTTAAATTCAATGCTTGCACGTATGAAAGAGCTTACAGTTCAGGCTGCGAATGATGTTAACTCAGATGATGAGCGTGCAGCAATTCAAAAGGAGCTTGACAGTATCAATTCAGAGATAGACAGAATAACAACTCAGACAGAGTTCAATACACAGCCACTTCTTAATGGTAACCTTGCAAGAAGAGTTTATTCTAATGTTCAGGGCGTGGTTAATCTTGCTGTATCTGATAACTACACAGCAGGAAAATATGGCGTGACAGTCAAGGAAGATGCAAGACAGGCTGTAGCAGTCGCTGACGGCACAGTTAATATGAGTAGCACAGAGAAGATTGATAAGACAACAGAAGGTACAATCTCAATCAATGGTTATCAGGTAAGCATCAGTGAAGGTGATACACTTGATACAATTATGACTAAGCTTACTGAGGCGGCTGATAAGGCTGGTGGAAGATTTTTTGCAACAGCAAGCCTTAACAATGATACAACAGATAAGACTCTTGTAGGAACTACTACATCAGGTGGTGGTACAATTACAACACCGACAGGTGGTAATGGAACAACGTATGCGGGTTATAAGGCTGCATCAACATATACTGGCAATACCCTCATATTCATGACAAAAGAATATGGTTCACAGATGACACTTGATATAACATGTGACAATAAGGCGCTTGCACAGAAGCTTGGTCTGGGTAAAGCTTATGTTGCATCAGGAGCTGACAAGGGTATTCAGGCACAGGGAAAAGATGTTGTGGCAGAATTCAGTAAAGATGGTGGAAAAAGAGTCGGATTTGCAGATAGTGCAGTTATCTCAACTAAGGGAACCGTTATTACAGTTACAGATGTAAATAACCGTAATTTCCAGTTTGATGTACCTGGCAATGTGGCTGGAACACAGTTTGATGATAGAGCACTTCAGGCAACTAAGACAAGCGGAAATGATAAGAAGATTGAGCAGGAGCTTACAGATGTAGGTACTATGAGCATCCATATCGGTGCTAATGAGAATCAGGTAATTGAGCTTGATATCCCTGCGGTTACTTCATATACACTTGGAGTTGATACGATTAATGTAATGACAACAGTAACAGCCACACAGGCAATTGCCAAGGTTGATGCTGCTGTCAACAAGGTAAATGAGGTTCGTTCTAAGATTGGTGCGTATTCTAACAGATTTGAGCATACAAGAAATAATCTTGCTGTATCTACTGAGAATGCGGAATCAGCACTTTCAACTATGATGGATACAGATATGGCAGAGGAGATGACAACTTATACATCTCTCAATGTACTTACACAGGCTGCCACATCAATTCTTTCACAGGCTAATGAAAGACCAGCGACGGTTCTTCAGTTATTACAGTAGGAGTGATGTGATATGAATAAAGAGGCAATTAAGACATTTTCATATAGAATCAGTCAGGCAAACAGAACAGAGCTGGTTGTCATAACTATGGATATGGGTATCCAGTACATAGAAGATGCTATTAATAATGATGATGTAGCTGACTACAAAGAGAATCTTCGCATGGCAAAGAGAGTTGTAGACGAGCTTATAGCAGCACTTGATATGAATTATGATATATCAAGAGAGTTATTCAATGTATACATGGTAATCGAGAGATACCTTATCAAGGCAGGAAGCGGTGCTACTGAGGAAGATTATCATTCAGATGAAAGGGAGCTGCTTCTTAATACAAGTATCAGCATGTTAGGCAAGCTTCGTGAATCATTTCATCAGGTTGCAAAGCAGGATGAATCAGAGGCACTTATGCAGAATACACAGCAGGTATATGCCGGACTTACATATTCAAGCATGGGTGGAGAAAGTGAGACATATAACACAGGTGCTAACAGAGGCTTCCGTGTGTAGGCTCACAGGCTTTTATCGTTAAATTCAATGATGTTATAAATGCGGACAATGAATTTAGTTCATTGTCCGCATTTTATATTTTGTCCAGATTACATTTTTAACTTTCGTCCGCCTCTACGTCTTCTTCTGCGTCGGCGGCTTGATTTAATAATATTTAACATGTATCCAAGAATGAATAACATCACTGCAATTACTATGAATGCCCACAGATTGATAACAATGCATTTCTTAGCCGAATTGGCATTAGATGAATCTGTAACTAATAATGGAGCATTACTTGATGCTGCCAGATTAGCTGGTGTGGAGATTCTCAATGTGGCAGTGCCAACAACGTTGTCTTTTGCCTTAAAATCGAGTCTTGCTGAATATACCCCATTATCATTGGTTGTTGCATAATTATTGTCTATATCGACGCTTACGTCGCCCACAGACATATTCTTAGGAAGAGTCAGCGTCGAAGCATTCAGATTCAGGTCGAGATTATACTGGTTAAATACCTTTGAATCATAGAAGCTGTCGCTTGTAAAGAGTGAGCTTATAGTTGAACCGGAGGTTGTGAGCTTCTTGAAATTAGCAAAGCCCCAGTCAAACAGGTTACGTGTATCGACATATCTTAATTCAGAGTCAGATTTGAAGACAACACAGATAAGCCTCATATCATCTTTTTCCGCAAATGTTACAAGTGTGCATCCTGCCTGGTCTGTAAATCCTGTCTTACCACCCTTGCAGTATTCATATTCGTAAGTCCTGCCCTTTAACATCTGGTGTCTGTGCTTGAAGGTACGCGCAGTCGCAGTTTTGTTCGTAGGCGGTATTGTGTAACTTGTATAAGTTGAATCTATATTAATAAATGTTGCATTGTTATAACATCCCTTGGCAATCATAGCCATGTCATACGCTGTTGTGTAATGGTTTAAGTCATGCAGACCGCTTGCATTCGCAAAATGTGTGTTAAGGGCACCAAGTTCTTTGGCTCTCTCGTTCATCATATTGGCAAAGGCTGTCATAGAGCCTGCGACCTGTTCACCTAATGCATATGCAAATTCATTCGCAGAGTGGAGAAGCATGCCATACAGCACCTGCTCAACAGTCATCTCCTCGCCGGTTTTGGCTCCAAGCTGTGAATCCTCCCATGTTACCGAGTTAGCGGCTTCTCTTGAAAATGTTACTGTGTCATTAAGACTACAGTTCTCAATCGTGATAAGTCCGGTAAGTATCTTGGTTGTGCTGGCTGGATAAGATATCTCATGTGAATTTTTCTCATATAAAATTGCACCGGTATCTGCATCAATAAGAATAGCACTTCCTGAAGTCAGGTCAGGGGCAACTGGCCATTCCTGATCAGACTGCGAAGATGTGCTGGACGAATTAATGGTAGATGTTGTCGCCGCATATGCGGTGACGTCTGACGTGCTGCCAGTAATTCCCTCTATAGCTGGAACCGCCGCACTCATGGCAGGAACAGCTATGGTGACAGCCGCTAATATGGCTGTGATTGATTTCTTGAATATATTTTTAAACATAGATAACCTCATAAAATAATAAATATGATAACATTTTAGCGTAATATTTACTGAATGTAAAGTTTATCTAATCCGACATTGCCAATTATCACATTTCCATATATAATGCTCTAAGAAACTCAGGTTTATTCTGGGGGAAAGGACGAATCCGCGGCACAGCCAGACGGATTATATATAGATTAGATGAGATTAAGAAATGTTCCGGGAGCAAGGGAAGTCATGATTGCCAACGAATACGTGTACACAGAGCCAGAGGGAATGGCTGGTACATGGGCAGAAGTGTTCGGCAATAATAATCCTGTTCATATTGAGATAGGAATGGGAAAAGGAAGATTTATATCAACACTTGCACAGATGAATCCAGACATTAATTATGTTGGAATTGAGAAATATTCAAGCGTGCTTCTGCGTGCCGTTGAGAAGCAGGACGAATTACAGCTTCCTAACCTTAGATTTATAAGAATGGATGCGGAGAACATATGTGAGGTGTTCGCAAAGGACGAGGTGGACAGAATATACCTTAACTTCTCAGACCCATGGCCTAAGGACAGACATGCGAAGAGAAGACTTACATCAAGACAGTTCTTTGCAAGATACAATGACATTTTAAAGAAAGACGGAAGAGTGGAATTCAAGACTGATAACAGACCACTTTTCGACTTTTCGGTCGAGGAAGTCAGGGAAGCAGGCTGGAATCTTGATGTATGCACATACGACCTTCATAATGACCCGGTTCTTAACGAGGGGAATGTATGTACAGAGTATGAGGAGCGATTCTCAAGCCAGGGAAATCCAATATGTAAACTTGTGGCAACAAGGTAAAAATTTGGCATATGATATACAAAAGCATGATGGAGGGGTTATGCATAAGCACGAATCATCGCTGCTGAGGTGTATATCATATGCCTTATTTTGTAATAAAAAGTTAAACAGGCGTATCGTCCGCTTCAAGAGGAACTGGGATGATGTCGTAGGATTTACATGCGGTCCTGGGAATCACAGGAAGGGACATTGACATCCTTTTTCCTAAGAAGGAACTTGATAATTCTGTTTAAAATGTAACTGATAACGGCAATACATGGGACACCGAGGAACATTCCAAGCACACCAAACAGGCTTCCGCCGACAGTAATTGCGAAGATAACCCACAGTGGTGATAATCCGGTGCTGTCGCCGAGAATCTTAGGTCCTAAGTAGAGTCCGTCAAACTGCTGGATAACAAGAATCAGCAGGATGAAGAACAGGGCTTTGATTGGATTATTGATAAGCACGAATATGAATCCGATTGCACCGCCGATATATGGTCCAAAGTATGGAATCATATTGGTAATTCCGACAATAACGCTGATAAGTACTGCGTAAGGGAATTGGAATATCATCATAAGTACAAAGCATATTATGCCGATAATAAGCGAATCCAGAGCCTTGCCTAATATAAAGCCTATAAATATGCTGGCACTCTCTTTAAGAATCTCTTTAGTAATATTCACAGCTCTCACAGGGAATAATGCGTACATAAGACGCTGACCCTGATAAAATAAATTTTTGTGGTCTGAAATCATATAAACAGACACGATTATAGATATAATAAAGCTTACAAGTCCTTTGACAATAGCAACAGATGTGTTGACAACGACAGGAACAATGTTAGTAAGCATGCTGGTAACGTATGAGATTACGCCCGGAAGTGCCTGCTCAATCTTATCATTGATTGCTGAATAATCGATAGTATCGTTAAGCGCAGGGTGGTTAGCTTCAAATTCATCAATAAATGTAATTGCCGACTTGTACCATACAGGAAGCTGTTCTGTAATCTCGGTTATACTCTTGATAATCTGAGGTATAACAACGCCGAGGAGCAGAATCAGAAGTCCGATTGCAATAACATATGTAAAGAATATTGAAAGGTATTTGGCGGCTTTCTCAGATTTCATATGAAAAAGTCCTATAAAAACTTTCCTATACATGAGCTTGACAAGCGGAAATAAAACAAGGGCAATAAATGCACCTGCCAAAAATGGTGATATCAGGTTGATTATATAGCCAATACCATTCACTGTTGCGTGGAAATTACCTACAAACTTATAGATAAGAATACTGCCGAGAACAAAAAGCAGTGCATAACATAATATAGTGAAATATTTGCTGTTCGGAATAAACCTGTGAATTTTTTTTGCTGGCTCTGATGATTCTTTACTGTCAGTATCAGAAAAATGGTTTGACGAATTATCGGATGATATCTGAGGTTCATTTTTTTCCAGATTATCATCAGAATTTGTATATTTTTTAGAATCATTTTCTATTTTATTAGAAGAATTTTTCATATATATACATATTTCCTTTCATGTTTTTTCGATAAAATATCAAATTTTTTAAATTAATTTGACATTGCAAGGAGTTGTGTTAAGGCAATATCCATAAAATTGACAAAACCCGGAAATCCTTGTAAAATGTGGGACGAACGCACTCCCATGTAGATTATAAATAATAAATACAAAAAAACGCTTGCTTTATTTGAAAATGTCATATATAATACCACTTGTGTTCAGCGATAAGACAAAAACAAAAAACACTGACACAAACTTAATAAGCGTCGCTAGCTCAGTTGGTAGAGCACCTGACTCTTAATCAGGGTGTCCAGGGTTCGAACCCCTGGCGACGCACTAGAAGGTCTTATGATTTGGGATTGAGCCCAGGTTGTAAGGCTTTTATTTTTTTATGCAGGGGTGAATTGGCGCAATCTGCTGATTTTTAGTGATTTCAGCCAAAATGATTGATTTTACACTTCGCTAAACTAATCTTTTTTCTTTTAATTCATGAAAGCACAGAAAAAAGCCAAGATTATCTTGGTTTCTGGATTTTTCAAGCCGTTTTCCCAGTATGAAGCCAAATCCAATTTGTATCCTCAGTTTGAAAACCCAATTTGGATATTTAATTCGAAATCTGGTTTGAAAAGCCAAATCCGATGATTAGAAGATGTTATGGAAGTTTTTAGAATTTTTTATAGTTTATATATAGAAGTGTATTAGCCATTATGATAAGATGATGATAATAATCTGGGTCCAGCATGAGTAAATGGCTGGATTGATGTATATGTGGCTGTATATGTATGCAGGCATAGCATGAGATTATTAATACATGTAAAGTAAGATGAATGGGTGATGTTAATGAATTTGCTGGAGCAACAGGTTGAGCAGAGAAAGGTTCAGATAAGAGACCAGTTTATTAAGGAAAATCTATTGTCTGATGAGGTTCTTGATACATTATCAGAGAATATCAAGCCTTTTGACATGGAGATGTCATATTATAAATGTGCAGCTATGGAAGTTGAGACGAAGTTCCGTGTGCTTGATGAGCAGTTCTCACTTGAATATGACTGCAATCCAATAGAGTCCATAAAGACGAGAATCAAGTCTATCGACAGCATACTTAAGAAAATACGAAGAAAGAATATTCCGCTCAATATTGAGGCTATAGAGTCTGAGATAAGGGATATAGCAGGTGTAAGGGTCATATGTTCATTTATTGAAGACATATATATGCTAGCGGACTGCTTTTTATCACAGGATGATATAACACTTATTGAGATTAAGGATTACATCAAGAATCCTAAACCAAGCGGATACAGAAGCCTTCATCTTATAGTAGAGGTTCCTATATTCCTTCATGATGAGAAGAAGCCTATGAAGGTCGAGGTTCAGATAAGAACACTTGCTATGGATTTGTGGGCAAGTCAGGAGCATAAGTTAAGATATAAGAAGAATATACCTGCGGACGAGGAAGGCGCGATAGCAGATGAGCTGGCAGATTGCGCACAGATAATTGCATCAATAGACCAGCGTATGGAGACACTCAGAACAAGAATGAAATCCCCTGAGTATATGGAGAAGGCAAAGAATTCTACCCAGAATATAGGAAGGCTTAGAAAAAACAGACTTCTCAATCCAATGGGGCTTAAGGCGATAGAGAGTATTGATATGCCGGATAAAAGCTGACATACAGATAAGCATTTATAATGATAGATGTTTAATTAAACATTTATGCTGACATCGCGGTTAATATTGTAAAGAGTTGAGGATAGTATGTACGGATATGTTGTTGTTAATAAGCCAGAATTAAGATTTCGAGAATTTGATATGTACAGGTCATATTACTGTGGCTTGTGCGACGCGCTTGGAAGCCAGCATGGGCTGCTGTCCAAGATGACGTTAAGCTATGATTTTACATTTCTGGTAATGCTTCTGACAGGGTTATATGAGCCGGAAGTGACGGTGTGCGAGAAGCATTGCATGGTGCATCCGGTTGGTAAGCACACGTTCCGTAGGAGCAAGGTGACAGATTATGTTGCCGATATGAATCTTCTTATGGCATATTACAAATGTCTTGACGACTGGAATGACGACCACAATATTGCAGCCAGAGCTGAGTCAGCATATTTTAAGAAAAAAGCCGTCGGGATTCAGGATAAATACCCAGATAAGGCGAAGGTTATCAAAGGTGAGCTGGAGAGGCTTTCCAGCCTGGAAAATGCAGGAGAAACCGATATAGACACAGTTTCTTCATGTTTTGGTAATATAATGGCAGCAGTTCTTGCAATGAAGCATGATGAATGGCAGGAGACACTTGAGCGTTTAGGCTTTTATCTTGGGAAATTCATCTATATACTGGATGCATATGACGATTTGGATGCAGATATCAGGAAGAATAGATATAATATGCTCAAGGCATACTATGAAAGAAACGATTTTGAGCAGATGGTTCTTGGCATACTTAATGGAGTTATGGCACAGTGTGCGAGACAATTTGAATTTCTGCCGATAATACAGGATGCAGAGATTCTTAAAAATATAATATATTCTGGTGTATGGACCAGATATGAACAGGCGAAGAAACGCCGCATGGAGGTTAAAAAGTGACAGATCCGTATAGCGTGTTAGGAGTGCCAAGAGGGGCTTCTGATGAAGAGATAAAGAAAGCATATAGAACACTTAGCAGAAAGTATCATCCAGATGCTAACATCAATAATCCGAACAAGGATAAGGCGGAGGAGATGTTTAAGGAGGTACAGCAGGCTTATAACCAGATTATGAAAGAGAAGGAAGCTGGTGCAAGCGGCTATGGCGCATATGGTGGTTATGGCTCTTCAGGCGGCTATGGTTCTGCCGGTGGTTATAATTCGTCAAATCAGGGTGGATATGGCTATGATGGAGACAGGGCTAATAACGGCAATCCATATGGCGATTTCGGAACTTTCTGGGGATTTGGACCATTTGGATTCGGATACAGCACGAATGGCAATGGTGGTTACAGACAGCGCGAAGACATGTTTGGTAATGATGAGACTGGACAGCACCTTAAGGCGGCATATAACTATATAAGAAGTGGCTCATATCAGGAAGCGTTAAATGTGCTTAACAATATGATTGACCGAGATGCAAGGTGGTATTACTACAGTGCGCAGGCTAATTCTGCGGTAGGTAATACAGCAACAGCCCTTGAACATGCCAAGCATGCGGTAGAGCTTAATCCTGATAACCAGATGTATCAGTTGCTTTATAACCAGTTACAGAGCGGTGGACAGTGGTATGCTGACAGAGGCAATGCTTATGGACGTACAACTGCCGGTGGCGGTGATGTGTGTGTCAAGCTGTGCATGCTCAACCTCTGTGCTAATGTACTGTGTGGTGGTGGAGCGTTCTGTTGCTAATATATTGATGGTAATTGAGCGTTCTGCTGCTAATATGCAGCAGCCCATTCATCAAGTCTGTTGAATAATATATCAAACTGGATAGCTCCAGTGTCTAATAAGAATTTATTGAACTCTTTGGCAGAATATCTGTTGCCAAGGAGTTCTTTTGCTTTATCCTGAAGTTCAAGAATGGCGATATAGCCAAGCACGTAACGGCAGTAGTTGCCGGGTTCACTTACCATTGCATCATACATTTCCTTTGCAATCCTTTTTCCACGAAATCCAAAAGAAGATACAAAGTTATACACATCATCCTCGCTCCATCCATAGCAACTGACTCCCATGTCGACACTCGCATATAAAAGCAGCGTGAGGGCATAATTGAGCCCCATAAGCTCGTTAAGGTACTCGTCACCGGTTTCGGCGTATCTGTAGGAATCAACCTCAATATAGGTAGCCCAGCCCTCGACATAGCCAGTTGGCGCAATCACGTATCTTATAAGGTCAGGGTCAGATGCCGCAAAATATGTTGTCTGATACAGATGCCCTGGAAATCCCTCATGCGCAAGTGTCGCGTACAAATCAGCGGAACCGGCATTTTCGGGATTGATATAGATGGAGTTTTCTTCTATATTGTCAATCTGTGGCGTGAAATACATAGCCGGACTTGCCGACTCGGAGATAGATTTATCAACATAGCTGATTGTGTAATCAACATCCGGTCCGTCCGGATAATTGTCTTTGATGAGCTTCTTTAACTGTTCAAGCGTATCCTCAGGGCTTAGCTGCTGAAATGAAAATGTTGAAGCTTTGTTATATGAATCCGGGTGTTCTGTGGCAATTTTTTGAATCTGTAGAATCGTTTTGTTGATGTAGCCTGTTATCAGCTCCGCAAATTCATCTAAAGATTTGTTCCAGCCGAGATTAGAAGCCAGAAAATATTCATAGTATCGGAGTCCGTCAGGGTAATTGCCAATTCCGCCAGAGTATTTTCCGCTTCCCTTGAGATTGCGAAGCCCGTCACGGAGTATCTCATAACCTTTGATAACATGCTCATCTACTGCTGTCTGGTTACGCCTGATATACTCATTTCTTTTGGCATCTGACAGTCCAAGCGCATCAAGTCTTGTGGCAAACGTGCTTATAAGAAAACCATCACTTGCATTTTCAATAAATGTATTGCATTGCTCAATTATCTTGTCAGCCAGATAATCTTCCATGAATATACCTGCATCAGCCCGGAGTTTTTCGTATTCACACACGTTTGTGAAATATTTATCAACATCTTCCGCGATGGCAAGGTATTCTTCAACATCTTTTTCTTCTTTAAATGTGTATTCGGCGAGAACGAGTGGGAGCTGAATCTGCTCGCCAATCGTTGTCGACAGTGATGTGTTATAAAGATAGATATCACTGTATTCAAGCTCGGTTTCAAGTGTGTATAAAATCTCATCATATGTGAGTTTATGTTTATCAGACAAAAGCTCGCGGTTGAAGGATTTAAGGCGTGTGAGCGTATTCGTTAAATCTGACGTGTCACCTAGGGAATCAAGGTCATATTCGCCGATAGTCAGCGGGTAATCGGTGATTCCGTAATTTTCGGGGTGTTCAAGGTATGAGTGAACTGCAAGCCCGTTCTGGGCGAGGGTGTCGCGAAACACTTCCATGGCAAATTCCTCGAAAGCATTGTTCTCCTCGGATTGTTGTCTGGAATCGGAGGAATTCTGGTTTCCTTGCTGTCCAGTGTCAGAGGATTGGGGATTTTGCTGCTGATTTTTTGAAGGTGTGCTGCAACCTGTCAGCACAGAAGTACTACCTGCCAAACCGGCAATGCCAGCACCGGGAATGCCAGCACCGACAATGCCAGCACCGGGAATGCCAGCACCGGGAAAAATTGAAGCTCCGGCTACGTTGGTAATTGCGCTGATGCCGGCAAGAAGTCCAGCGAGGCTTCGCCTGATCTGGCGGGACAGTGCACGTATATGTTTGAATGATGGTTTACATTTCATGAAAAGCGGAATCCTTTCTGCGTGATAATTTAAGTTAATGGGGGTTGCGATTAAGGCATATCGTTTATTTTGATGTGGTTTGCGATTAAGGGCATATCGTTTATTTTGATGTGGTGTCATGTTATCAGCAGTCAGCGAAATTTGGGTGTATTCGTAACATTTGGCAAAATAAATCCAAACATAAGCTTATATAGCCTCTAAACGCAAGCATATCTAAGTTGATTTTCTCTATATCAAAATTATCTTGAAAAAATCCAAAGATTACCCTAAAAGTGGATTTTTTGAAGCATTTCATGAAAAAGAGAAAAAAGTCTAGTTTAGCGAAGTGATAAAGGCGCATTTTTGGATTTATTGTGAAGAAATCAACTTAAAAATCCAAATCATCAAGCCGCGGCTCGTAGCACACACATTTTGTATGCAGGCGGCTTTATCAAAATATCATGATGTTGGGGTCAAGAGGTATTTTGACCCCTTTGATACCAGATTGCTACGTGCTTTGCACTCTCACAATCCTCAAAAACATTCGTAATCCGCTCATTTTTCTTTGAAAAATGGCTACTTACTCATGTTTTTGGTGGGTCAAGAGGTCAAAAAACCTCTTGCAAGCAAGCTTGCATCGGCTTTCTGACCTTTTGACCCTGGTATCATATCATATATGTATATAATTATTACATTATTGAACAAATCATGCAATTATGATATAGTTTAAACTTAGAAAAATAACAAGGATTGGAGAGGTGTTAACGTATGCCACAGAATAAAGGTCCATTTTATATGACAACAGCTATAGCATATACTTCAGGCAAGCCACATATTGGTAACACATATGAGATTGTTCTTGCTGACAGTATTGCAAGATATAAGAGACAGGAAGGCTATGATGTATTCTTCCAGACAGGAACTGACGAACATGGTCAGAAGATAGAGCTTAAAGCGCAGGAAGCAGGAATTACTCCTAAGGAATTCGTTGACAATGTATCAACAGAGATTAAGAGAATATGGGATCTTATGGATACGTCTTATGATAAGTTCATCAGAACAACAGATGATTACCATGAGAAGCAGGTTCAGAAGATATTCAAGAAGCTTTATGACCAGGGCGATATCTATAAAGGCGCATATGAAGGCATGTACTGTACTCCATGTGAGTCATTCTGGACAGAGTCACAGCTTGTTGATGGAAAGTGCCCGGACTGTGGTCGTGAGGTAAAGCCAGCCAAGGAAGAGGCATATTTCTTCAAGATGAGCAAGTATGCGAACAAGCTTATTGAGCATATTAACACACATCCAGAATTCATACAGCCAGTTTCAAGAAAGAATGAGATGATGAACAACTTCCTTCTTCCGGGACTTCAGGATCTGTGCGTATCTCGTACATCTTTCAAATGGGGTATTCCAGTTGACTTTGATGACAAGCATGTAGTTTATGTATGGCTTGATGCGCTTACTAACTATATCACTGGTATCGGATATGATGCTGACGGCAATTCAAGCGAGCAGTACAAGAAGTACTGGCCAGCAGACCTTCACCTTATCGGTAAGGATATTATCAGATTCCATACAATTTACTGGCCTATATTCCTTATGGCACTTGGCGAGCCACTCCCTAAGCAGGTATTTGGACATCCATGGCTTCTTCAGGGCGATGGCAAGATGAGTAAGTCTAAAGGAAATGTTATATATGCGGACGACCTTGTAGATATGTTCGGTGTTGATGCGGTAAGATATTTCGTTCTTCATGAGATGCCATTTGAGAATGATGGTGTCATCACATGGGAGCTTTTAGTAGAGCGTCTTAACTCAGAGCTTGCTAATACACTTGGTAACCTTGTTAACAGAACAATTGCCATGACTAACAAGTATTTTGATGGCGTTCTTAACAAGACAGGCGTTACCTCAGCTAATGATGGTGTTGATGCTGACGGCAAGAGTCTTGATTTTGATGCAGACCTTAAAGCTGTTGTTACAGGAACTAAGGCAAGAGTTCAGGACAAAATGAAGACACTTCATGTCGCTGATGCAATTACAGAGATATTCACACTCTTCAAGAGATGTAACAAATATATTGACGAGACAATGCCTTGGGCACTTGCAAAGGACGAGAGTAAGCAGGACAGATTGTCAGAGGTTCTCTACAACCTTGCAGAGAGCATTACAATCGGTGCTAACCTTCTTACTCCATATATGCCTAAGACAGCAGAGAGAATCCTTGCACAGCTCTATCCAGCTAATCCAGCAGAGGGTGTGAGGGATTTTGATGACCTTGATAAGTTCGGACTTAGAAAGTCAGGCGAAAAGGTTACAGATGCTCCAGAGATTCTTTTTGCAAGACTTGACCTTGAGGAAGTGTTAAAGAAGGCAGAAGAGCTTCAGGCAGCGCAGAAGAAGGCTAATGGGGCAGCAGAGGAAGAGTATCCACAGGTTGAAGCTAAGCCTGAGATAACATTTGATGATTTCGAGAAGATTCAGATTCAGGTCGGCGAAGTATTAAAGTGCGAGCCAGTTAAGAAGGCTAAGAAGCTTCTCTGCTCACAGATTAGAATTGGTGCTGAGGTAAGACAGATTGTGTCTGGTATCTCTAAGTATTACAAGCCAGAAGAGATGGTAGGCAAGAAGGTTGCAGTTGTAACTAATCTTGCACCTCGTACTATCTGCGGTGTTGAGTCACAGGGTATGATTCTTGCAGCTATGGACGACAAGGACAATCTTTCAGTCATGACAGTTGACAAGGATATCGTGTCAGGAAGCGAGATAGGCTAACTGTTGGCACAATCGTGTTGATGTGAGTTTGTTTAATGCATTATAATGATTGCTTTGGCTTAATATGAAATAAAGTTGTGGGAAAATCCGAATTTTCTATGAATTCTGGATTTTTTCACAACTTTTGTATGTTTAAGCTAAAATATGAGTTTAGCGAAGTGTAAAATGGGCGGTTTTGGAGTTTTAAGCTTTATATGGTGGATTTAATCCAAAATATAAATCAAAGATGCACATGTAATGAAAATTTTACATAATGCAGATAGATATAGATTTCAGATAATGTAAAGGCTGTCCAATTAATATATGAAAATCAGTGGATTGCAGAATTGTAGAATACATCTGATATGTGATATACTTAATAAATAAGTGTAAAGCGAGATAGTCAATTTAATTGTGCGTGATATATTGAACTATGTAAATGTTGTGATAAAGGAGGGGCATATGAAAATATTTGAGACACATGCTCATTATGATGATTCAGATTTTGATGAGGACAGAGAAGAGCTGATTACAAGTATGCTGTCAGACGATGGCACGCTGGATTGTCTTATAAATGTTGGTGCAAGCCTTAAAGGTTGTGAGGACAGCCTTCTGCTTGCTTCCAAGTATGATAAGGTCTATGCGGCAATTGGTGTGCATCCAGAGGAAGTTGAAGGACTTACAATGGGACATATGCGCTGGATTAAAGAGAATGCATCTATGAATAGAAAAGTGCTTGCGATTGGAGAAATCGGACTCGATTATCATTATCCAGAGCCAACAAAGGAAGTGCAGAAGCAGTGGTTCAGGCAGCAGTTAAAGCTTGCCTGGGAGATAAGGAAGCCAGTTATAATTCATTCAAGAGACGCATGTGCAGATACGCTTGAATGCATGAGAATGGAGCACGCCGACAAGATAGGTGGAATTATCCATTGCTATTCATATTCTAAGGAAGCGGCAAGGGATTATCTTGATATGGGATTTCATTTTGGAATCGGCGGAGTTGTCACATTTAAGAATGCACGAAAGCTTATCGAGGCGGTCGAGTATATTCCGATGGAGAGGATTGTTCTTGAGACTGACTGCCCATATATGGCGCCAGAGCCTCACCGTGGTACAAGAAATGACAGCCGTAACATAGCATTTGTTGCAGAAAAGATTGCACAGATAAAAGGAATGACGGCGCAGGAAATTATCGATATAACTAATAAAAATGCAAGAAAATTATTCTGGCTATAAAATATAGCGTAGTTATCTGTGATTTAAAATTTTGAGAAAATTATCTGGATAATTAATGTGAAAGAATCGTTAGATAACAATGATTGGAAAGGATTATGTATGGATTATAGTAATGTGAAGCATCTGGGAAATCCTACGAATACAATTGAGATTCTGGACAAATATGGATTTTCATTTCAGAAAAAATTTGGACAGAATTTTCTTATAGATGAGAATGTTGTGCGTAAAATTGTACGCGAGGCGGGTGTGACTAAGGATGATTTTGTGCTTGAAGTAGGCCCGGGAATTGGAACTATGACACAGATTCTGTGTGAGGAAGCAAGGGAAGTTGTGGCTGTTGAGATAGACAAGAAGCTTATTCCGATTCTTACGAAGGACACACTCAGCTATTATGATAATGTCACAGTAATTAATGAGGATATTCTCAAGCTTGATATTGCAAAACTTGCAAAGGAAAAGAATGATGGCAGGCCTATAAAGGTTGTTGCAAATCTTCCATATTACATCACAACACCGATTATTATGGGATTATTTGAAAGTGGTGTTGCGCTTGACAGTATCACAATTATGGTTCAGAAGGAAGTGGCTGACAGAATGCAGGTAGGCCCTGGAACGAAAGATTATGGTGCGCTTTCGCTTGCTGTCCAGTACTACGCAAAGCCATCTATAGTGCTGACTGTTCCAGCAAGCTGTTTCATGCCGCGTCCTAATGTAGATTCGGCGGTCATCAAGCTTGAGCGATACAGCCAGCCACCAGTTGACGTGAAAGATGCACATCTTATGTTCAATATAATCCGCGCATCATTCAACCAGCGTAGAAAAACAATGACTAACAGTGTTGTCAATGCGGGCCTTGGAATCACAAAGGAAAGACTGCTTGAGGCACTTGAAGCGTGTGGTCTTCCAACTACAGTGCGTGGCGAGGCATTGACACTTGAGCAGTTCGCACAGCTTGCGAATGAACTGGTGTAGCAGGGCTGTAGTCGTGGTGGAGAGATAATTAGTGGCTAGTGACTGTTACGGAGATATTGTGGATTAAGTTTTGCATTGGGGAGGAGATGAAGTGGCGGCTGCCACGGAGGAAGCTATTTTGGATGTGGTGGTATGAGATAGTTTTGGGGGGAATTGTTCTCGGACATGGGTCGATTTGGCGGGAATAGCATGGAATTAGATTGCTATGGCTGAATGGAATAGTCAATGGCTTTGATTTAGCTTGATTTGTTCTTGGATATGATTTGATTTGGCTTAAATGAAACTATTTCACGTAAAAAATCCAATATGTCACCTATAGTGGTATGATATTTAGTGCAAAAAGTATAGTTTGGCTAAAGATAAAGAAAATAGGCGTGGAAATCCAAAATTTGCATAAATGTTGGATTTCCACGCTTATTTTTTTGTATTAAGAAAAAACTTGGATTTAGCGAAGTGATAAATGGCATTTTTTGGAGCTTTTTGCCATAAAAAATAGAATTAAGCCAATATACTCAAATTAAATATGCAGGCATTTTATAAAAGAGGGTTAAGGAGAATGATTTGTAGGCTTGTATTCTGTAATTATATTATGATGTTGGGGTCAAAAGGTATTTTGCCCCCTTTGATACCAGATTGCTACGTGCTTTGCACTCTCACAATCCTCAAAAACA
>ERZ1034763.472-NODE-472-length-18168-cov-31.859769_pt1 | contig 18168 bp, 27 predicted proteins | sample MGYA00520701_ERZ1034763 | MGnify/ENA primary metagenome ERZ1034763 (study PRJEB33766, sample SAMN09781707) | gut metagenome | biome: gut microbiome | host: Homo sapiens | place: Madagascar | study: EMG produced TPA metagenomics assembly of the PRJNA485056 data...
GATGGCGCAAACTATATTGCAATCAGTTCTAAGGCAGCTGATGAAAGTTCTGCTTGTAAAACTGCCATAATTGATAGATTTGATGCTTTGGAAGGCTCATATTCTATCTCTAAATATAAAGGGAAAAGATTACTTGCAATAGGTGATAGTGTTACTGACCAAAATTTTTGGCAGAAAAGGGTAGGTGAACTTTTAGGTATGTCCGTTAGAAATCATTGTAAGGGTGGTATAGGAATACTTCAAATGGTCGATGGAGATGAAAGCGGTGATGCTCCATCAGGATATGACCCTGATAATTTTGGTACTGATAAAATATATAAATTAAATACCAAAGATGTTGAAAATGTTGATGTTATAATAATTATGGGATTTTATAATGAAAGAAAATTGGCAACATCTACACCTGGTATAAAGACAGATATGTATCCTACTAATGATACATTTATTGGTCGTTTAAATTATGCAATTAAAAGAATATTTGAAGAATTACAAAAAGCAAATAATAATAATTGCAGAGTTGTAGTTTGCTCTCCACACAAATATGGGAAATACCCATATATTGATAAAACTGCAAATGAAGATGGAGAAGATATTTATAATGCAATTAAAATATCTTCTGACTATAATTCAGTTCCATGTATTGATTTAATGCACAATGGAGGTATTAATCAATATAATTGGAATTTATGCCAAAAAAGCAATTCTGCTATAAATAGCAATTACATTCCAGCAGATGGAATTAATGACGGAACTAATAAGCCGTTTAATTCTCAAGCAGATTTTCCTCCTGCGTCAGAGAATAAGGGTAAAAAGGTTACAGCAAAAGAATATAGCGGAAGTTTTACTTCTGATGGAGAAAAATGGAATTTTAATTGGGAGCCTTATTGTTGGCTTGGTGACCAACTCCATTTAAGCCAATTTGGTGGTTATATGCTCGGTAATTACATTGCCGCACAATTATTAGCATTGTGATTTTATTTAACTCTTAAGTAGCTGAGTTTAGAAATTTTAAAATAAGACAATATGAAGAAGAAACAATTACATGAAGCACTGGCTGTGCTTCTTACTAAATTATCATCGGCAAGGGACAATCCCTTGCTGATGGATAATTACGTGACGAAAGCGTTGCGCACGGTTCTTTTGGAGTTCAAGGAATCGGGCGAGCTTTATGCCGCATACAAGGAGCAGATACATTCCACCATGGAAAGTGATAATCCTTGGATAGGCATGTTGATGAAATCAATTGGCGGTGATACCTCCATCAAGGAGAGTATGACAGATGAAGCCATTGAAGGCATGGTAGACTCAATGTTGGGAGAATAAACTATGAAGGATTGGACAGGAAATAGAAAGAGTATGTTCGTGACTTTGGGAGCATCCAACCACACGGACAAGGAACGTGAGAGTAATGACTTTTACGCTACTGACCCTATAGCCATTGATAAACTGGTGACAGTTATACAACTTCCTCGTAAGATTTGGGAGTGTGCTTGTGGTACTGGGTGTTTATCTGACAGATTGAAAGACTTTGGGCATGATGTTATCTCCACTGACCTTGTGGATAGAGGCTATGGGGGGGGCAAGCGATTTCTTGGCAACCACCGAACTGCCGAACGATTGTGCTTGCATCCTTACCAATCCGCCATACAAGTTTGCTCTGGATTTCATCAAGCACAGTTTGGAACTCCTTCCTGATGATGGACTTTGCATCATGTTCTTGAAGACTACCTTTCTAGAAGGACAAAAGAGGTATGATGAGCTATTTAGCAAGCACCCTCCTCAGTATGTGCTGCAATTCTCACGAAGAGTGCTTTGCGCCAAGAATGGAGAGTTTCAGAGAATGAAGGACGGAGGAGGCAGTGCTGTTAGCTATGCTTGGTTCGTTTGGAAGAAAGGTTATCATGGTGATACAGTCATCAAGTGGATATAATATAATAAGGTGTAACTCTTGATGGGGCTACACCTTATTTTATATATGATAAATTTGCGATTGTTGCTTACGGATTGTTACTTTAGCAAAGTTTAACTATAAAAATATTGCTCAAAATAAATATTTTTGTGCAGAATTGTTTATTTTTGCAGAACTTTCCTTATTATTAAGAATGAGGAACTAAGAACAAAATAATAAATCCAAAAACAAAAGGAGAAGAATTTATGACTAAAGAGGAAGAAAATGAAGTACATCGGTTAGTTCAGTCAGTCGGTGTTGTTCAGTTGTCAAGAGTAATGTTTAAAGACATGGACGTTAGCGAAATGATAAACGTCATTATCCTTGCAGGTAGAGGCTACAGCATAAAGCTACTCACTTGGTTTAAGTATTATTGTGAAGTGATGCCTCTGTTTATCATGCTTTTTCATATTGCATGTATGGTAACATTTGCGTCTCATGAAAAAGAAATGTGCGTATGGTTTAAGGAGAATTGGGTATCGGCAGCATTTATCTATTTTTCCGTTTACATCCATCCGCTTGTGCTTATAATTGCGAGCAGATTCTTTTGGCTCTGCTACAGATGGCGTATTCCGATGATCATCTACCTATTTGGGATAAATGCTATTCATATCGTATACTGGAATGTTTTTACCACCAACGAAATGGTGGAAGCTAATGTTGTAATACTTGTAATGACCATTATATTTTATGTATATGGTTTTGCCGATAAGTATTTCTCAGGCAAGGGCTGTCAAAGTTTAATCTCTAGATTATAATGATATGGGAAAGTTATTTGGTTATCACACCTTGGGAGTGTTATTAAAATCGTTATCGGATTCTTGTTTTCGAGCAGACGAGCAAGAGAAGAGAGGGGAGAAGGTAACTGCTTGCGGAATGAGTAGCGATGAGATAGAAGACCTTTGTGAGAACTATCTGCCGTATGCTCTCAACCCAATGATGACTGCTGGACAGGTGAAGAAGGAGGCGCATATCAGCGAATCTACCCTAAGAAGGGCTATCGCTGATGGGGAGCTGGAAAGTGTAGGGAATGCTGGGGACCATTCTCGTTTCTTTAAGAAATGGGATGTTAAGGAGTTTATCAAGAAAAGACTGAAAAGAAACAAGTAGAAAAAGAGAGAGGCGAGAGATTGCTTCTCTCTTTTTTATGCTCTAAAACACACAATTTTTGCCTTAAATTATACACAATATTCTTGCGAAAATATACATACGGTGGTTTTGATATGGGTCTATGTCATATTAAAACGTTGATAATCAGCCACTAAAAGAAAGTGTGACAGAGTTATTTAATAACTTGCCTATTCCTCGTATCTTTGCAGGCGTAATCGGTTACATGTGAGTATAAACAGAATGTACAACTTTTATTTCTTTAGGAATTATGGCAGAAGAAGTAATTAAGACAACCTCTTGTTGCAACGATGCAATGATGGGTGGTTTGCTTGGAGCGATGGCAAATCGTGACAACAACAATCCTTTGGCAATGGCGGCTATGATGCGTAACGATGACGCTAACCAATGGAACAATCCTTTCATCTACCTGGTGTGGATGATGTTTGCTCAGCGTATGTGGGGCAATGGCTGGGACAGAAACGGACAGAACGTTGAGTTGCAGAACCAGATTCAGAGTCTGAGAAGTCAGATTGCCGATAACCAGAACAGCAACATGATTATGGATGCTATCAAGGGTAATGGCTGTTCCATCAACCAGTTGGCAGCTAACTTGAACTGTGATTTCAATGCGCTGAATGGTGCTATCTGTGCTGTAAGACAGGGTATCAGTACTTTGTCGGGTCAGGTGGGTTACTCGGCAGAGAAGGTGATTAACGCCATCAACCTGGGCGATATGAACCTGATTCAGCAGTTGAAGGACTGCTGCTGCCAGACTCAGCAGAACATCATCAAAATGGGTTATGAGAACCAGCTTGGCCAGAAGGACATCGTGAACCAGATGCAGCAGGGCTTTAGCTATACCAACACTGGTATGGAAAGAGGCTTCTCTAACGTTGGTTTCCAGATGAGCCAGATGGCTTGTGACTTGAAGACCAATGCGAATGCGAACACGCAGCGTATTGTGGATGTGCTTAACTGCCACTGGCAGCAGGATCTGCAGCAGCGTTACAATGATGCCCGACTGGAGTTGAGCCAGCAGAGACAAAATGCTACGATTATCGCGGCATTGAAGACTACGGCCACACCTTAATGCTGAGGCAGTTTGAATCAATTAAAGAGGGAGAGGGCTACATGGACGTGTGCCTTTCTCCCTCGCATATCAATTTTTAGACGAAAGAAGTTATGCTATTCAAGGAATTAAAGAGCAACTATCCTATCTTCTTGCTGGATAGGGCTACACTGAGCTTTGAGCAGGCGAAGGTGATGAATGTGCAGCCGAACTATCAATCGGTGAACATGAACCGGATAGAGGTGAACGTGACCATCCAGACTAAGGAGGGGAAGCAGAACACATACGCTGTGGCCGATTCTGAGCAGAGTGCCTACGCAGGAAACCTTTTTATCTCTACGAGCAAGGATTGCATCATCAACGAGGTGAATGCCTTGAAGAATGCCAGCGAGGAGGTTTTGAGCAAGGTGGATGAGCACAAGAAAACCGTAGAGAAATGCAAGGAACTGCTTGCCGAGCTGGACACTTCGTTTCGTGACCAGCAGAAGACCAACGAAAGACTCGACCAGATGGAAAACAAGTTGGACGAGATTTTCAAGTTTGTTAAATCACAAAAACAAGTATAGTATGAACTTAGTGGAACTTATTACAAAATATCAGACTGATGCCACACCTGAGCAGATGGCGAAGGTGACTAAGATTATTGGCAAGTTTGTAGTGAAGCACGCAGAGGAAGATGATCTCCTGGAACTCTATAAGGATATTTATGGGGTGGTGGGCAACGGCCACTTTAATGATTTCTTTGCTGAGGTGCAAATCAAGAAGATGGTGTTTGAGGACAGTAAGGGGATAGAGCATCGTGCTCCTTACTACACCATGGATAAGACTCAGGAGATTTATGAGACGGTGAAGGATGAGATTCGACCATACAACCAGTGGGACTTTGCCGTGGTTTTGAATATGATCTATTCGGACAACTATAATCTGATGAAGAAATGGTTCCCGGAGGACAGCGAGGAGCAGATGATGGACCGGATGGTGGATCTTGCCGTGAACTGGCTGAGGGATGATGATAACCCTTATGGGAAGTGTAAGGCCTGGGGGTACTTTAATTAGGTTTATAGTTTACAGTTAATAGTTTATAGTTTGTGGAGTAGAATTTCCATAATGACCTAGAGATATATAAAAGAAAACTATCAGAAGAAGAGAATGCAGGCAGAAAATGGGGCTTGTATTCTCTTTTTCGTTTCAAGTTTCGCAATTTATCAAATTGGTTTGGGGGTGATGGTGTAAATTTGCATTGTCTTCATAATGTTGTGGGGGCGAAACTGGAAAAATAGTATGAATGATATTAGAGGTTATTTTGTGATGGCAGTGGGGGCGGTGCTTGCCATGCTAAGCCCCATCTTGGATTTTATCTATGCGATGTTGCTGCTGCTGGGGTTGAACTTTGTGTTCGGGCTGGTAGCTGCCAAGTTTAACGGTGAAAAATGGGACTGGAAGAAGGCTGGCATGTGCTTTGTGATGGTGGCTATCTTCTTTGTGATCGTGGTGAGCATCTTTGTTCTGGGACGGTGGCTTCACTGTGAGGACAAATCGGTGAGTGCGGTGCAATATGTGTGCTGGGCTACGACTTATTTCTTCGGGACGAATATCCTGAAGAACTGGAGGCGTATCTTGAAGAAGGGAACTACCTGGTATAAACTGGTGGATTTCCTGTATTACATTCTTTCGGCTAAGTTTATAGAAGACTTGCCGTATTTTAAAAATTATCAGGAATATAAAAATAAAGAAAATGAAGGAAATAACTAGAGAACAGTTTTTGAAGATCATGCCGAATGCTGAAAGCAGGGTGGATAAATATCTGCCTTATTTCAATGAGCTGGCTGAGAAGTATGGTATTGATACCCGATTGAGATGGGCGCACTTTCTGGCGCAGATAGCGCATGAGAGCGGTGAACTGATCTATACTCATGAGCTTGGCAAGGATTCTTATTTTGCGAAGTATGAGAAGGGTGAGTTGGGCAAGATGCTGGGTAATACGCATAAGGGCGATGGTGCCAAGTATAAGGGCAGGGGTTTTATTCAGCTGACCGGAAGAAGTAATTACTCGAAGTATCAGGCTTACAGTATGCAGCCTGTATTGGAGAAGCCGGAACTGCTGGAGGAGCCGGAGCTTTGCGTGGATGTTTCGATGTGGTTCTGGGAGACGCATGGGCTTAACGAGCTGGCTGATGCGGACAAGGTGGTGAGAATTACGAAGAAGATTAACGGAGGCACTAATGGGCTGGCGAGCAGGAAGAAGTTTCTTGCCAGGGCTTTGATGGCTTTGTAACTTTTAATGGGTTTGCTTATGAAGACTAGACATTGGGTGTTTTATCTGTTTGTTTGGCTGGCGTACTTCTCGATACTGTTTCTGACGAGCTGCAAGACAAAGACCGTAACGCAGGATCATTTTATTAAGGACACCAGCGTGAGCAAGGGTGTGGGGATGGAATGGCAGGAGCGATTTGTGGCTGCCTTTGAGCAGATGGCTAAGGTAAGGACGCAGGAGAAGGAGTCTTCGTTTAGGGAGACGCGGCACACGAAGGACAGTACTTCGACCATGGTGGATGCCACTGGGAAGCCTATCAAGACGGAGAGTTGGCATGAGGTGATTTCCAACAAGGAGTCGAGGGAGGTGACTAGGCTGGAGGATTCTCTTTATGTGGTGAATAAGGAGGTGGAGAGGCAGCAGATGCTTGTTCTGCAGAAGGATTCGCTGATTAGACTAAAGGAGGATTCTATCCGTGTTCTGGGCAGGGAACTGACTAGAAATGAGCAGCGGTATATGACTTTGGGAAAATTGGCCATGGGGGCTATTATTGGCCTGGTATTGGTAATAGTTGCTATTGCCGTGTGGCGATGGCACAGAAAGAAATTCAAGAATGAAAACAATTACAATTAATATTATCAAGAAGAGCGTGATGGGACTGGTGGAGGGTATTTCTGCCACCATTGCGAAGCATAACCCGGAGGTGGATTTTCAGACGATTTGGGCTAGTGACAGTGAGGAGCCTGTGCTGGATATTCACTACAGGGAGGCGATAACTGACTTGGAGAACTTCCTGGCGAGGTTTACGAGTGAGACTAGCGGGCTTTTTGATTTGCAGGCGCAGGCTGATGACTTTTCTATCTCTATCAGGACGATGAGCAACTGGCCTCCGAGACTGAGCGGTGTGCTCTCGAACCTGGTGCAGAACTATCTGGCTCATGCTATGGTGGCTGGATGGCTGAGTGATTTCCCGGATATTAAGACTACTGACTATGCTGGCATGGGTGCGAGTGATCTTGATGCGATTAAGGGGATTTTGCTTAAGAAGGATTTCTGCTTTAGGGAAGTGGCTAGGCATGAGGATGAGGACTCGAAGGAGATTGCTGAGGCTAGGGGTGTTGATGCTAGGGGTGCTGATATGGAGAGGAAGGTGGTGGGTGGTGCTGGTGTTGGATCCAGAGGGGCTGATGGAGAAGCTAAGACTGAGGCTGCTGCTGGCGTTGATGCTAGGGGTATTGATGCTGAGGCTAAGGTTGAAGTCGTTTCTTTTACTGAGGCTAGGGGTGCTGATGCTGAGGCTAAGGTTGAGGCTGCTGCTGGCGTTGGAGCGAGATTTGGTGACTGGGTAGTGAAGGATGCCGGGGGTGGTGTTCGGGCTTCTGAGCGCAACAGGGACTTTATGTCGCAGCATTTTCATGAGGATCGTGTTGACTGGGGTGGCGGTGTGGCGACTCTGGATTTTGTTTAGTGTTTTATTTTTTTAATTGCAATTATATGGATAAAAAATTGGTAACATTGAATTTTAGCATGGGTGAGGTTTGTAATGATGTGCTTGCCCGATGCTTTGCTGTGAGCCAGACTTTGTTGGATGAGGCGCAGGCGGATATTCGTGCGAATATCGCTAGCCCTGATGCTGATGAAACTCGTAGTATTATTAACCGTGCCGTGACGGAGGCGATTGCTAACCTTAAGGTGGCGGCTCAGAGGTATCTGACTACCGGACGTGTGGAGGATAACAATAACCTGGAGCGACTGGTGAAGGGTGTGAAGAGGTTCAGCTACACGGATAATGGTAATGGTACTTGGACGGAGGTGGTGACTACCATCATTGATGGCGAGGAGACTGAGACTACCAGCACCGTGAATAAGAAGGGGCAGGAGCGTGAGGAGAATATCTATGAGACCGTGACGCTGAACCTGGAGATTTCGAACTGGAATATCGCGGTGACGGATGCGCTGAAAAGCCACATGCACAGGTATATGGTGGACTATGTGATGAGCCAGTTTCTGGCGGATCAGTATTCAGATGCTGCGCAGAAGTATGCGGCTAACGTGACGGCTGACTATAAGAATGTGCAGAGTGACTTGCTGAGCAGGGATAATTATACTATGAGACGACCTAGCTTTACTTAAGGGTTATGATGAAAAGAGCCTTCGCCCAAAAGCGAAGGCCCTTTTTATTTGGGGACCAGCGATGGAATCGCTGGGAACGGGGGCTAGAACTTGTTGAAGCGACGGATGACTTCGAGGCGCGTGGCGAAGTACTGATCTTTGCTTTCTAGCCAGAGGTAGAGGGCTAGGCGGAAGTAGCGATAGCTCTTGCTGCTCAGGTAATGGCTCCTTGGGGCGGAGGTGCGGCCAAGGTAATGCCAATTCTGATTGTCGTGGCTGCCGTAGAGCCACATGATTGGGGTGACATCGCTGGTGAGCGAATGGATGAACCCGGTGATGGCGTTGGGGGCGGTATCTTCATCGAACTTTAGGGTGCGGGTGACGAGGATTCCGGCATACTCGGTTTCATCGGGATCGGTGTAGTTGTAGCCCTGGTCAAGGCACACGACTCTGCCGTCACGATACTGGATGTAGGGGTGAGGGTAGGAGTTGAGGGCCGTGAGCACGTTTTTGATGAGGAAGGTGCTCCATGACTGATCTCGTATGCTGTAGCTGAGGGCTACCGTATCGGCTGAGGCTGACTTGGCCTTGTTGCTGACATCGAGGCAGAGGATGCGGGAGTTCTTGTAATCGTAGATGATCTTGCAATGCTGGAAGAAATCGATGGGCGGCTCTGTGAAGTTGATGAGCTGGCGCATCTGGGACTTGATGGTCTTTATATCTTCTGCATCGTCTTCGGCTTCGGCAAAGAAGTTGGCGAGTTTGCCCAGGTGGGCTGGTATGTTGAAGTATGGGCCATCGAGCATATCGGACATGGAGACTACCTGTGACTCGGCTATGCGGCTGAGGGAGCGGTTTGTGACGAATGCCACGGACTGATCGAGCTGGGTGATGCTGCCTGGATTGGAGCAGACTTCACGGCTGATGGGGTGGATGCTGCTGTAGGTGCCGGAGGCGGAGACGTTGAGTGCCCAGATGCCATCGGTGGAGAATGCCATGAGCGGGTATTGGCCGAACTGGCCCTGACTGAGGGCACGAGTGGTGGAGGCTATGCCCTTGATATGGCCGATGCCTACGGTGTTGATGGCGTTGAGGGGGAAGTGGAAGGGGTTGTCTGCCTCGGACGTGTAGAGCTTGCTGGGGAGTTCTACCAGGGTGTCTGCCGTGTATGGGAATGAGGTGACGAGGAACTCCTCTTCTGTTTTCGTGAAATCGCCCATGTGCATGGATCCGTTGATTTCGGAGCATGGCGTGAGGGGGAAGGAGAAGATGACTTGCTCCTGGGTTTCCTGCCTCAATGCGAAGATTACCATCTGTGTGGCTCTGGAATCGGGGTAGAACTTGACCAGATTGGCGAGCATGTAGGCATCTACATTCTTATCGCTGGTGCTGCAGGTGGCTTCTACGTATTTGGTTCCTGACGATGTGTTGAGAACGGTGACTATCTTATTGATGAGATAATGGTAGTTGATTACGCCTGATTCTCCTTTTAATAATTCGGAATTTGGGAACATGACGTAGCGATTGAAGCCGGAGAAGAGCTTTTCGTGTACGCCATAGAGATTGAGACGATGGTTATAGACGTAGCTGCCTGATGAGAAGAGGCTGTTGTGGGACTTGTAATCGTCTTTCATCTGTTCCTGCAGGGTGATTTCGTAGATGGCTTGCTTATCTACCGGGAGGGATATGCTGCTGCAGCCCTTAAGGTCTTCGACATTGAGGGAGCTTACCTTGTAGAAGGATGAGGCGTTGGCGAGTTTGTTCTTGTACACATCTGCTGATATGGTTGGGAACTTGACCCGGACATAACCTATCTTATCCTGGTTGTTGGCGTAGGTGTAGTGATCTGCCCTGCCGTTGATGCCGAGACCGTAATTTGGGCTGTAGATGGCGAGTGAGGATATTTTCTGCGATGTATCTACATTGGTGATGGGTGGCGTGATGAAGACATCGATGGACTTGATAACGTCTTTCCACTTCTTCAATTCGTCTATTTCGCCCACTAAGCTATAGAGGAGGGAGACGTTGCGAGGGTAATAGTAGAAGGCTGCCTTGTTGATTTTTATATCGTAGGACTGGAAATCGCCATCCTGGCGTGAGAATGCTACTTCGTCCTTGATGTTTATCTTGCCTTTGATTACATCGCCCACGACATCGGAACTATTGAAGGTGAGGTTGGCACTGGCTACGGCATAGGAATCGGGAACCTGAACAGGGATGAAGACCGGGGAGGAGTGCATGATCATTGTGTTATCGAACATGCGGTAGCAATAGCGCACGAAGAAATTGGCATAGAAGCGGCCGTTGCGGGCGATGAGATTGTTGGTGCGATTGACCAGGGCGTAGATGCTCTGGGTTATATCTGACTGCTTTTCTTCCTTGATGCTGGCACAGATTTCGCCCAGGCTGAAACTATCGTTGGCTACTACGCTGAATGCTTCGGCACAGGAGAGGCTGGTTTGCTGGAAACAATCCTGGAAGCCATGGTTGCTGCTCTTGCTATCTATGCCTCCGAGGTCGTAGTTTTCGTAATGATTCTGGGTATCGATGGAGAAGCTGAGCTGGAGGAATGGTGGCTTTTGCCCCAGGTACTGGTAGGAGCCGTAGGTGGCATCTGGGTGGTAGATGGCATAGTGGATGCCATCGGAAGCGCAGATGATGAGGGTGTTGCCTACGGAATTGACAGACTGGATGGTGGTTCCGGATGGGAAGGTGTGGAGGAGGTTCATGTAGGAGCCGTCTTCATCGAACCAATGGAGGGATGGGGTGCTGGCTCCTGCATCGGTACCTGCATCGGTCTGGAGGGCGATGAAGTGCTTGTAATTGCCTGTTTCGTGGATATAGAGGAGAGTGGCAATGCTTTTGGTATTGCCTACTAGCAATGCTTCTGTGATTTGTGTTCCGGTAAGGATGGATGGGCGCAGGGCACCATCGTGCAGCTCTAGGTTGCCGCATAGGGATAGTGCTCCGTTTTCTACTGCCATTTCATCGGGTGTAAGGCTGAGGCCTTTGTATCGTACTGACTGTTGCATATTATTTTTTTTTTATGATTGATATTTGTTGATGTTTTATTGTTTGGCACTGCCGTTTAGCCGGGGCTAATGGCAGTGCTTAGAGTCTGCTCTGTTGACTACCGTTAATGCCGGGCACTCTTTGCCATGGATGGTGAGGGTGGTGAGCTGGTCTGATACTATCAGATCTACTGACTTGGCTCTGGGTGGTATATCGGTGATATAGACGAAGAGCTGCCTGATGGTATTAACGCTGCAGCCGTGGAGTTGTCCTTCTCTGCCTGAGAGGGGTATGCCATCGGGGATGGTATCTGACTTGACGATATACATCTGGCTTCCCATGACGATGAAGCTTATCTTATCGCCTACGGATAGGCCCAGAAGCTGGCACGGCTGGGAGCGGAGGATGATGCGCCCATTGGTGCGGATGGTGAGTCCACGCTTTGAGGAGCGTGGACGATTGAGGATGATGAGTTCATCGTTCTGCATAATCGGTAGGTTTATGGAGCCAGAAGCGGAAGTAGTCGTTTTCGGCATCCTGATTACGGACTTTGACGTATTCACGAGTTACCCAGAAGTGCTGTTTGCTGACTGTGGGGTTGAGATTGTAGTCGTGGAGCATCATGGCTGGCTCTACATGACCATCGAAGGTGATTTCGTACCAGTAGCGATGGAGAAAGAACCATGGGCGGAGGCGGACTTCCTGGATGGTGGTGTAGTTGCTCATGCTGATGCGGCAGGGTACGATGCTCCAGGATCCATCTTGCCAGACTTCCTTGCCGGGGATGGTCTGCCCTTCGGCATCCTGGGTGTCTTCTTCACGATGGAAGGAGTTCTGTATCTTGACGATGAGGCAGACGTTGTTGGTGAACACCTTTGCCATCTTGGCATGGCAGAGCATGACGTAACGGCCTTTCTTGTCGCTGAGGAGTTCTCTGTGCTTGCCTGGCTTGTTGATGACGCATACCGTGGACAGGTATTTTCGTCGAATCATGGTGAGGATGTTGGGGAGTTTTGCCTTGGCGTGCATGCGGTCGATGACTTTCTGAACCTTGTTGAAGTTCTTTTCGGCCTCGGTTTCGTGGATGGTGACGGCTTGCTGCTCTCTGGCGGCCTTGACTTTTTCCCGGACTTCCTTGGTGGAAGGGATGGAGAGCAGGTGGCCTGTCTTCTTATCTAGTTTGAGATTTGATTTCTTTTTCATACTATATTATTAATAATGTGTGACGTTAGATGTTGCCTGTGTTCTTGCAGATGATTTCTATTTCGTAATCATCGCAAATATCCTTGCCGTTGGCCATGCGATGGTTGAAGGTGCATGGTATGCCGTTCTTGTAGAGGTCGCATGAGAGGCATCTTTCTGGGATTTCGCCCAATTCTGTGAAGCAGGTGTCCTGGCTCTTTGTGGTGCGATGCTTGGTGTGGACGATGTAGCCGAAGTGGTCGTATAGCTGACCTGGGACGACTGGGCTGACTTCTCGGAGTGATGGGAGCTTGTAGCCCATGCGCTGGATGAACCAGATGCGCAGATAGAAGATGATTTTTCTTATTTTCTTTTTCATGTTGCTGAAATTTTGTTATTGTTTCTTTGAACTAATGAATTAATGTGCTAAATTATGCGTTTTGGGTGGAAAAGTTGTGATAAATAGCGCAACTTGGCTTGTTTGGAGCCAAATTGCGCATGATGGTTACTTACTTTTCTGCTTTCTTGCCGGAATCCTTAGAGGCTTCGGGCTTAGCTTGGGCGCAATGCTCGAAGACATCTAAGATATTGGTCTCGCTGAGGCTCTTCAACTCGTAATCGATCATGGTTTTGCCCATGATTTCATCTACGTAGCGCATGGCACGCTCGCTGGACTTGGACTGCACGAGATAGGCCTGATAGGTGCGCTTCTCCTTCTCGGTCTTCTCGTTGATGGTGATGAAGGCGAGGCGGACCTTGAACCAAAGATCATCATCTGAGACATTGGAGAAGAAGATCTCGGAATATGTGGCTGGGTTGATATTGGCTATCTTCAACTCGCCTGATACATAGACTGCCATTTCTTCGAGGATTCTGGCTTCTGCCTCGGTGAAGGATAGTGCATCTACTGTGTAGAGTTCGGTGACGATCTTCTCGGAGCCATCTTCCTGGGTCTTCTCGTAGCGTACCTTGCACTCGAACCAGTTGGATGTGCGTGAACGGAGGGATGAGCCATTGCCGATGCCTGTGAAGGTTTCCTTTGACTTGGCTGCTGCCTTTGGTGCCTCTTTTGGCTGAGGCTTGCCTGATGTTTTGTTTGCCATAATGCTTAAAATTTTAATTGTTACTACTATTTGTTTACTTTTACGTATTTCTTTGCCATGAAGTAGAGGACTCCTCCAGTGGAGCGGCGGTGATAGTGATTGAGTTCTATCTTGGCGAGCTGTTCATCTGTGGATTCGTAGATGGAGTGGGCTACTTTTGCGTGGGCATAGCGTTCCATGACGTGGTACTTGATGATGTAGCCGTCTTTCAGGGCTTGTTCGTCCTGGAACTTGATGATCATCTTGTCGATGATGGCTTCTGAGGACTTTATCTGCTGGTAAAGCTGGTTGATGGTGTCCTGATTGGGGGTTGGGTTCTTCTTTTCGTGGAAGTATTGCTTCGTGGTTGCACGGAGCTGGGCTACTTCGAGGAAGAAGGTTCCGTTGTCGTTCTGTGGAACGTCACTGCCATCTGCCTTCATGATGATTTCATCTACCCGCTTTTCGAGTTCTATGGACTGTTCGAGGAGTTTTCTGTCACGATGTGCCCAATACTCTTTTTCGGTGGTTCGCATTGCTGCTACGAGTTTGCGGAATGCGAGTGCTGACTTTTCGCTCATGTTACTACTTTATGCCTAATGTTTCCTTGATTTTGTTGAGGCGTTGCTGCTCCTTGGGGAGCAGGTTGCCTTGTGAATCGGCTTCGCATAGCTGGTGGAGGTTGTTGACTCCGGTGCCTATGCGTACCCACTTGTGGCGGCCATCTTGCTCTAGCTGGCGATTGTGCTGCATGGCTTTCTTGACGAGGCGATGCTGCTGCTCTTCGTGGGAGATCTTGGAGATTTCATTCTGTACTTTGTTCATGATGCTACTTTTCTGGTTCTTCGTTTGATACAGCGTTCAACAACTCAATGCGATATTTCAGGGCATTGTGGTAGAGGCTCATGCCATGATACTGGGATAGCATCAATGCTGCCTGATCTGGACCACAGAGTTCTGCTATTTTGCCGAAGCCGTGAGAGTCTATGAAGGCTGTTAGCTTGTTAAGACGCTCTTCGAGCTCTTTGAGTTCGATGGCGAGGCGGTCTTTGAAGTCTTGGGCTATCTGGTATGACTTCTCGAACACGTCCTGAGGTGACCAGGAATCGTAGGTGCTGCCGTCTGGGTTGGTGTACTGGACGTGATAGCCTGGTGCATCTGGGTTGCCTTCCTTTGATGCTCTTGCCCATCCTTTGGCTACTGCGGCAGATTTTACCATAGGTTCTGCCTTAACCGTTTTAGTACCGATGTACTGCTTTAATGTTGTTACTTCCATAATAATTACTTCTTTTTTGTTTTACGTTTGGTGTAATTAATATCTTCTATCTCTTTTTTGAAGAATGCGATGCGGCCATTGAGTCTTCGGAGGATGGCATTTTTGATGTAGAGGGTTGTTTCTGCATCGAGATACTTGCTGATGTTTTGGTCTAGCATTTTTTCTCCAGTGACTTTAATATTCAGCTTTACAGGGCTATCTAGCATAGCTATGCTATTTGATGCATTTACTTCTTCTACAATATCTCTGACCTGGGTGAGCTCTTCGATGGAGTTGAAGTATTCTCCTACATAGTTAATGGTGGAACGCAATTCTTCGTATTCTTGTTTTGTCATAATTGATCTTCTTTTTGACCAGCGATGGAATCGCTGGGAACGGTGGCTATTACCAAATCTTTCTTGTTTTCAAAATAATCAAACGTTTATTGCGTTTAACTAAATTTTCTAACTTTTTCATATCTGATAAATACTTATCCACAGTCTTCATTACTCTTTTCATATCCTTAATTTCTTAAGATTTTACATTTTTGTGCTTCCAGAATTACTTGAATATTAAAACTTCTCGATAATTAATATCTATATATTCTCCAACAGAATGATTGCACCAACAGAACATCCACTTGTCTTCTTGTGATTTTGCTTTCCACATCTTACCACTGTATAAACTAGTAGGTTGTGAGTGGGTGTAATCCAGAAGTCTATCAAGTGTATCTTGTCTCATTAAGACATAATCTTTATCTATGGCAAGAATCTCGCTTCTATCAGGTGCTTCCCAGCCAAGATGCTCTTTAGGTAATGGTGGAATCTGCTCCAATACCGAATCATCAATATCATTGATACGAAATCCATTGATCTTTATATCGGAATTAACCGTAACTATGAACAGACTCATAAAAGCATCTTTGACTTTTTCCTCATCAAAGCTATCTTTAACCGATACGTTGCAATTAATTACTAAATTTCTCATTATTTCTCATTTAACTGTTTGGCTACTAACTTTACTAATCTATCCTTCATTTTTCCATGAAGTTCAGGATGCATTACCTTTACAGCAGCTTTGGCATCCAGCAGATTATTATGTTTCTTAACAGCCTTATAGTATTTCTCCACAAAGGAGTCTAAGTTTTCGAAAGCCTCATTTACTTCATTAACAAAATTGCTATCAGAGGCTCCTTCTACTTGTGAAACAACCTGTTCTTTGCAAAATATAATTGCATCGAACTCTGCTTTTGTTATGCTAACATTCATACGCTACTTGAATTTGATGATGAAAAACTCTTGGTTTAGCCATTTGTCTGGGCATAAGCCTTTTTGGGGCTTGCCGATGGTGATGCTTACTATCTCCTTTTCGATGCGAGGACTTTGGTTATTTCTGCCACAGATGAAGAGAACGTGGGTTAGTGCTTTGCCATACTCTTTGAAAAACTCTTTCCTGCTTATGATGATGTTATTCTGTAAAGCCATAGCGATGGTATCTGCTCCTACTTTTCCTTTAGAGACGTTGAAGATACGTCTTACCCAGTATGACTTTATCTCCCGGTATTCCTCGGTCTTCTCGCCTGATACGATTTTGTCGAACCATTCTTTCTTGATTTGAACGGTGAGGATCTTGTCGTTCTCGTGCTCCTTCAGGATTTTCTCTACTTCGCTTCCTGGAATATCGTCTTCGCAGCGATAGCCTTTTGAGACTCCATAGTTTACCAGGAGGCGTACTTCATGATCTGTAAGCTCTCTATCTCCAAAATTGAAGTAGCCTTTCATGTTGTAGCCGAAAGATTCTGACTTGATGAATCCTTTGAGGCAGGTGTGTACACTTTGTTTTGCCATTTGCTTCTTACTTTTTGGTTTTGATGATTTTCTTTAATAACTTGATGTTTGCCTCGGTGGCGGGGTCGGAGGTGTGGACTTCGCTGACGGCTTGCTTGGCGGATAGAGGGGCGTGGCGCATGTAGGTGGTGACTTGCTGCATCACTTCCTCTAATGAGCGGCAGAGGACGTATTTGTAGCCTGCTGCTTCCCAATAGGCCTGGAACTCTTTCTGCTTGTCTGACTGCTGATTGGTGTGGCCGTATTTGAGTTCTATGCCAAGGGCGTGATAGTAGGCCTTGTGGGGGCTGAGATCTCCGATGTCTTCTTCTCTGGCTGATGGGAGGGCCAGGATGAGGTCTGGAACGCCCGGTACTACGCCTGCTGCTGCATTGATGGCTATTTTCTTGCCGTAGGACTCTGCCTCGTTCTTGGGATGGAAGAGGAGGGTGGTGAATGCGGGGTACTGCATGCGGAACCATTTTACGCAGGCGATTTGTAACTGCCCTTCTCGCTGCACTTTCTTCTGCTTGGGTGAAGATGGTTTGGTGCAATCGGTTTTTTTGCCGCAGATGCGGTCGATTAATTCTTGTCTGTCCATATTCGTATGAATTTTAAATTTGTTACTTTACTTGTGCTTACTCTGTTCAATCGCTGAGGATGGACTGGAGATAGCTTTGTGTCTGATCGTCCAGGTCGGCTAGCGATTGTTCTTCTTCTGCCACTGTTGGGTTCCAGACGATGCCTAGCTGGGTGAGTGTGCCGTTATCGTAGGCTTGTCGGACCATGCGTGCCATGGAGCCGTTTGGATTTTCGGCTGCTTTTGCTATCCAGTCGTAGTACTTCTGGCGGAGGGCTTCGGTTTCTGCCTTTTCCTTGGCTTGCTTGGCTTCTTCCTTCTGCTGCAGGCGTGCCTCTATCTCTTCGCTTGTTTCCTCATGCTGAGGCTGGGGTGGAGGTGGCGGCATGGTAGCTTGCGGCTTGGCTGATGGCTTTTTGCCTGCTGAGGCTTCGATGGTTGGGTTGTCGAAGGTGCCTTCCATCAACTGCTCGTAGTTTTCGGGATTGAAAATCCAGTTGAACGAGATATAGCTTCCGCCATCCTTGCGCCCTGAGAGCAGATCGGAGTCGAGTGCCTTGCGAAGCATTGTCTCGATGTCGGAGAAGGAGTAGTCGGAGATAAACTTGGCTACCATTTTCTTGCGGTCGGGGGTCATCTTTGAGATTGGCTTGACCTTTGTGCCTAGAAAGAGGCGATTGAAAAGCCTTAAGACTTCGGAGTACTGAGCATCCGCATCGTGCAACTTTTTTTCTTTTT
>ERZ1034763.479-NODE-479-length-18054-cov-5.040502_pt1 | contig 18054 bp, 19 predicted proteins | sample MGYA00520701_ERZ1034763 | MGnify/ENA primary metagenome ERZ1034763 (study PRJEB33766, sample SAMN09781707) | gut metagenome | biome: gut microbiome | host: Homo sapiens | place: Madagascar | study: EMG produced TPA metagenomics assembly of the PRJNA485056 data set...
CCTACGATGGGGGAGTCAAAGTCCCCTGCCTTACCGCTTGGCGATGGCGCATCATAAAAACTCTCGACTAGCCGGAGTACTAGCCGAGAGAAAAACAGAAAGGAACAAATGCGGATGGATGTGAAAAAATACGGACGTTAACGAAAAAAGATGGAATCTTTTAGAATTTAGGAAAAGCCAAAACCTAAATTCCAATGGAGCAGCTAACGAGACTCGAACTCGCAACATTCTGCGTGGAAGGCAGACGCTCTACCAATTGAACTACAGCTGCATAAAATATCTGATTAGTAAGGATTTCTTATCAGTTTGTGAGGTTGAAAGAAAAAACAAAAGATGTGAGAGATCTTTTAGGAGTTTACTAATCAGATAATGTTGGAAAGGATAAAGCTACTCATCAGAAAAATTCCTTTCCAAGTAATAAATTGTTATAGGATTAAAAATTAAAATGCATTAATATTCTTTAACGATTCTCCTTGCTCTTTAGGAGTATTTTGATCAATAGAATAATTCAATACAACAAACTTTGCTTTATTTTTTATACTCTCAATTTGTTCAGCTTCTGTTTCCATAGGATATCCTACAGAAAGAATCATCTTCTGAGTAGGAGTCATCTCATTGATGATTCCTTTAATAATATAGACAATACAATTATCCATACTATTCTGAGACATATAATTTTCTGTCTCAGGATTTAGATTATAAATTTGCCACTCTGCAAGCTTTTGATTTATAAGATATTCTAGTAAGTCTCTAGATTCTTTAACCGTATATTTCGTTTGCAGTGAGAATTTGTCCGACTCCTGCCGAATTTCTGAGATCCGGAGAAGAGTTTTCAACAGGCGTGTTAAACTCAAACTTAGAGTTACTATTATTGCCGTAACCATAATTAACAATGTTGCCACAATAATTGTTATAATAATTGTATTCATTATATTCTCCCCAATTCTTAATATCATCAGACAGTTTGAAAAATTCTACAGAATTTAATTCATTATTTCTCTGACAATTTTGAATATATTTTACTACTTTGTAAGCAATATCAAGAGTTATTCCATATCTATATTTTATTAGTAGATCCCACCATTTACCAAATGTCATAGAAATAGGAATATAAAAATCTGGGTTATCATGATATAATTGATGAACAGTTTCTGAAAGCATTACGATAGGAATATTATTATTTCTATGCTCTTGCATTAATAATGCTACTATATCAAATGTAGTACATCTACCAACAGTATTTAGAATATGCTGAGATATTAATATAGTAATATCATAAATAGTGAGAAAATTATGATGCATTTCTATATTAGCCATTCCATCTTGAATATTTCCAATAACTTGGCATCTATCAAGACCCATACTCATAAGATATGATTTATAAGATTTATATGTTCTAGATTTTCTAAATCTATGAGTACAATTATCGATAAATGCTTTATATTTATCCATATCTGCTAGAGTATCTCTAGTCTGATAGAAAGTTAATGGATATTCACATCTAGGAAAATATATAGCTGGAATTGGATCTTGAGTATTGATATACTCCTGCGCAAGATATACATTTATATCTTTAGAGTCGGCAATTTTGGTATCATTATTATATTGAACAACACTAGTTTCCATAATAAATTTACCTCCTTAGATTAATGAAATGTGGAGGATGAGAGAGTTGACATATATGTAATTATTAAGAGATAGGAGGATAAGATGTAAATGGAAAAAGTATCCTTGTCCAACAAGGTATTTACAGATAACCCTCTGCTGGACGAAATAGTATATAATGCTCGACAAATTGCCACTGGAATAGTCGTAAAAGACTATGATTTGGCAAATAAAAACGAGACAAAAGAATCTATGCTTAATGGAGATACACTAGTTGCAATAGGTAATAATACTATATCATTTAGTAATTTCTATTATGATGAAGAGATTCTTGAGCACCTATATTCTAAAGAAACAGCTGCGGCATTTGCTAGAGACAATAACTTGATTCCAAAGGCTGATAGGCAGAAACTGTTGAACCTGGCAATTCAAATCTTTAAAGACAACTATGAAGAGCAAAATAATTATTATCGTATGCTTCATGGTCAGCCTAATTACGATGAAACTGGTGCTTGGAAAGGTTTGTGGATTGATACTAAATATATCAATTCTGTAACTCCAACAAGCATTGATCATGTATCTGCTTTTTATAAAGAAGAATATGATTACGATGACGATGGAAATCGTATCGTAGTTTCTGATTATCAGCCAATTGATCAACTTTCTGTATCACAAAAGAATTTGATCTGTGAAAATGGAACATGCGAAAATATCTACAATGATACTAATACTTTAGCATCTTGGGATCTTACTCAATCTGATGTAAGATATATAATGCATATTGGAGATAGAGAAGTAGATTATTATAATGCGCGAGTTGCAGATAGATTTGCTCTTCTATACTGTCCAGAATCAGATGCTCAAGAAGTACAACGTAGATTTAAAGATCTCTTTGAAGCAAATAGACTATATCTATTGTATACTGGATATTCAGAAGCTTATAAGTATAGATCTGATTATTATGATAATTTTATGATGATCTTTCTTACTATTCAAACAATCATTGATTTAATTGTTGAGCTGCCTGAATATATTATTAGACGAGATATATTTGATACCCGCACTTGTAAATATATCTTTGAATCTAATGGAGTAAAGTATTTTAAAGATATCCCTCTAAAGTATCAAGTTGCTTTGGTAAAAAATCTTAATAAACTTATTAAGTTTAAATCTACAGATAAATGCATCGTTGATATAGTTTCTATTTTCGGAGCAGAGAATATTGAAGTTTTTAGATATTATATCATGAAAGATAGATATGTAAATTCTAAAGACATTCTAGATTATTACGACGAAAAGAAAGTTACTATAGATTCAATGGGTAATACAACAGTATCTGAAGATAATGATAAAGACTATGATTTGAAATTTATTAAGGTTCCATTGCTTGATAAATATGATAATTATATTCGTAAAGACTCTAGTGTATTGAAATATGATACTGTAGTAGAATCTGATGCATACTGGACTGGAGATAAACAATATAAAGACGTAAAGCAAGATATCAAAGATCTAGATTTTACTGTCTTGAGATCGAAGTATTATTCTATAGAAGCAGTTATTGATCTTGCAAAACGTAATTTTACTTTAGGATATTTTATGAATATTCTTATGTATAATAACGTAGATAAATCTACTCTTATGATTAATCTTCCTAATGTATCTACGACAAAGAAATTTGAATTGGTAGATACTATTATTGCTCTATTTTCTCTAAGCTATATCTATTATGGAGTAGAAGATACTATAGTGGATACTAGATCTAAATGTGCACAGATTCTAGGATTTAATATGGAAGCAGATTTGGCAAAGATTTCTGCTTGGCTAGAAGAGAATCATAAAGGATTAACACTTAAGGATCTGCATGTAGATACATATGCAGTTCCCGATAATAACTCTATTATTTCTTTCAATCAACTTCAAGATATTTTCTTTACAAATAAAGATTGCTATGATCATATCATTAAAGTCATGAGGAATCCTCCATCTAAAGAAATTTATGATGCATATCGCTATCTTTATAAGAGTCTACTTACTATGAATTATAACATGGAATATTTCCTTGTTGGTAATAATACTATTGTAGATAAATATAAAGCAAATGGATATAAATCTAAATTTATTGTATTGCCTAAAGAAGAAGATTATCATAATCCTGATGATTTTACTCGTGATTGGAAATGGCTTGTAGAATCTATTGATGATAATAATCTATGTTTTGTAGTACCTGATACATTCTCTGAAGATCATAATCTTGATTTGTATATTAAAGAGAATAATGATCTTAAGAAAATTGGTACTGCTAAAATGGCATATACGTATAGAGAATTCTTAAGATATAAAGATGGATCTCTATTCTCTTTTGTCACTAGAATTCTTAATATGAATAGTAAAGATACAAGACAGGAAGCTTGTGTAAATGCTATTCAAGCAATAGTATCTTATATGAAGGATTATATAGATCAAGATAAAATTAATCTTGATACCGTATTTGCAGGATTGCCTTCTATTTCTATTGACTTCATTAAGCAATATGTAACAGAAGTTATTGATTTCTTTAAGTCCTTTAAGATCTTTACCCATGATTCTTCTATTATCTATTCTATAGATGATAAGTTTGAGAATTATGTTCAATTAATTGATCATATCCTTCTTAAATATCTATTCGATAAGAGCGAAATTATTAGAATAGAAGATGCTATTCAAGGTATGACTACAGGTCTTACTGCTAAAGAGAAATGTAGAATGATTGATAAAGTCTGGTTTGATATTACTACTTGGCTTACTAAAAATTATTCTGAGTATTATAACTCTGATAATTATAAGCAGGTAGAAAAAATCATTCGAGATTATAAAGAGCATTATACAACTCTTACAATGAATTCTGAAGAGTTTAATGCAGAGAATCATTACATTAAAGAGATTGATGATTATGCTGTAGATGCTATTGTTCATATGCTTATTGATCTAGTATATGAAGAGCATGTGAATATTTTGGAATCTATTCATACAGAATATAATAATACTTATGATGATTATTATAGAGATGATTGGCTCGTAGATATTGGCATCCTTCTTATTAGTAAATACTTAGAGGATAGAATGAGATATCAAGATGATATTACAAGATCTGATTTCTATGATTTCTATTCTGTATTACTTATGAATGATGCTAGACAGTCTATGAATCATAGTCAGTCTAAATCTGAAAGATATAATCTCATAGATGATTATTATTCGATCAATACTCAAGAATTCCCTGCACATCAATTCGACCAGTAATCTTATATACCGGAACATTCAAATAATTAACTAAAATGGAGGTTTTAGATATGTCTGATAAGCATTTGACATTCTTTGACTCTCAAAAGAGTCGTGAAGATGTAAATATTCATAAGCCTTTCCTACGTGGTGAAGTTATCTTTAAGGATATCGATACTGGAGAAGTTCTGCTAACTACTCATAACAGAGTTGTTATTGCTGGTTCTCAGTTTGTTGCTGAGAAGTGTTTCAATCTTCCTGAGCTTGTTCATTTGCCCACTTATAACGAATCTCTGTCTCTAGAAAAGTCTGTTGCACATGGCACTTCTCCGGCAAATCTGCCTAAGATTTGCCTGTTCTGCTGTGGAACTCAGGGTTGTGGTACTGAAAACTCTGCAGTTTATCCTGTAAGATATACTAAGAGAATTGCTCCTAACGGAGATCTAGTTCCCTTCCGCTATCAGCTGAAGCAGAATGATCTGACTGATGAACTTCGCCAGAAGTATTATGGCCGTAAGACTCTAACTGATCGTTATGCATATTATTTTAAGGCTTTTGAATCTGATCCTAAGATGTATATGCGCTTTACTGATGGCACGATCATTGATAAGAATCTGTATGATTCTCAGAATGAAACTGATGCAGAGACTTTTGTTGAAATGAATCTGAGAATCACTAAGGATGACTTCCGTGATTATTTCAGAGCTACTACATCTATTAATGATGCAAAGATCAATTCTATTTCTCTGCTGACTGCATGGTATAATGAGTCCTCTGGCTATCGTTGGTATCAGGATATTACTCCTATGACTCAGCTCAATATTCCTAATGAGCCTCTGATTGACCTTACTAAGGGTATTGATATTACTTATCATATTTACTTCTAATGGAGGTAAATTATGGCCGTTAAGAAGAGAGTATCTACAGAAGTTACAGATCCTACTCTTAAAGCAGAGCTCCTTAATATTACAGAGGATAAAATCACATCTTCTTTTATTTTTGGACTATTTGGTGAATATGATGGTAAATGTAAATGCCATCCATATGATATTCTAAAGGTTCCTCCTGGATATTATGGTCCAGAAAATCACAAAAATAAAAATACTTTTACTACCACTGTAGGTATTTGGATTTTCAACAAATGGTTCATTGAATCTGAACTCTTTGAATTGTTTGGATATGTAAATAAAACTATCAATGGTGGTCAGCTAGAAGATATGAACCAAGATCTTTCATATGCTTTAATGGAAGATCGAATCTCTGTTCAAACCCTTAAGAATTATCTGATGAAGACTCAGTTTGCAATGCAATTTGTTACTGTGCTAGCTCCAAATTATTCTGAAGATCTTTTGACATGTAGTGTTCAAATTGATAAATTGAAGGATAAACTAATTAAGGAGCATCAAAAGGAGCTTGAAGCTGGAGATACTGTTGTAGCTAAGCAAATTGAGGATGAGCTCATTGCTTATGCTAAGGAACTTTTGAAAGATGATCCAGCAATGGATTCTTTCATTTCGGGAGCAAGATCTAATATTAATAATAACTTCAAAAATATGTTTATCTGGAAAGGTGCTACTAGAGATCCCAACCCTGATTCTAAACAAGAATTTCGTATTGCTACTTCTAACTATATGGAAGGAATTAAGAGAGAAGAATATTCTCTATATTCTAATTCTGGCATAGAAGGTGCATACTCTCGTGGTAAGAAAACTGAGGGTGGTGGTTATCTAGAGAACCTTACTACTATGGCATATCAAGACTTGATTCTGGATGAAGATGGTACAGATTGCCATACTGATAGGCATATTACAATAGAGCTAACCCCTAAAAATGTAAACCAGTATATGTATAACAATATTATAGGAAGCAATGGTAAGCTAATTGAGCTTAATTCTCAAAACCGAGATCAATTTATTGGTAAGAAAGTTAAGATGAGAATGGCTTATCTTTGCCCTCATGAAAAACCCTGTAATGCATGTGCTGGTAATTTCTATAAGAAACTTGGAATTAAAAATGTTGGACTTACACTTATGCAAGTTTTTTCTATTTATAAGAATAAGTCTATGAAAGCATTTCATGATTCTACTGTTCAGCTTACAGAAATTGATACAATGAAAGCTTTTGGATACAAGTAATACCATAAGAATAGGAGAACCTATTATGGACTCTTCTAAAGATGGATACTACGATCTGATGCAAAACATGATTACTGTTAGAGGATTCAGTAGTCATGATAGCATGGAAGAAGCTAAGATTCTCTCATATCCTGGCCTTCTTCCTAATTTATATTGTATTACTAAGACTGGACAAGTATATTCTGTAATTAATGATTCTTATATTTCTTGGGCTTTTAAGAATAATATTCCATATGTAAATCTTTCATGTGTGAAAGATGGAAAATGGAGATTAGAACCATTTTATATTAAAGACTTGGTAGCTTGTAGCTATATTGCGAATGCAAGTAGTTATTTAGAGAGGGGCTATCATGCCTCTAATATAGATGGCGATCCTAAGAATTGTAGATACACTAATATGGTTTATATAAAATCCTGACTAGTAATACAAAAAAAAAATAAATCCGGGTAGGAGTGATCCTACCCGGACTTTTTATTTATTCATCATAGTCTTTTTCAACACTATGATCGCTGATCCATTTGCATGCATCAGTACCGCATACATCATCTTCGTATGCATATTTAAAATTATTTCTATTGAGAATCATGAACTTATCTTTCGGATTAACCTTGCTTTCAGTAAGATTGAAAGTGTGATCGGTGATAATAGTACCGAAGAAATTTACTACAACAGCAGGTTCAAGAGTTTTGGGACGACTGGGATTATCTCCATGTCTAAGATCGTACATTTTGATGAATCCAGGGAGCGGGAATCTATGGAGACGACTCTCTGTAAATAAACACTTGATGCCATTAATTTCTACAACTTGATAGTTGACGATAGCATCATCATAATTAAAACGGTAATCCATAATAAAACTTCCTTTCTTTTTATATGAATTTTTATTTATCGATTCTTTTGAAATTTGGTCCCTTATATACTCTAATAGGATTGCCACGTACAATTTTATTGATCTCTTCCCATTCAGAATTCTTTTGAATTGCTTCACTATTTTTATTAATATCTACAATTCTTTCAGAAATGCGGTTTTCTACATCCTTCTTATTCTGAAGCTGAGATCTTTCCTTCATAGAAACTACAGAAATCCCAGTAGGCTTATGAACTCCTCTTACTGCAGTTTCTACTTTATTTACATTCTGTCCTCCATTTCCTCCACTACGGAAAGTTTCATAAGAAATTTGACCTTCTATATTAGGATCAATAAATCGAGCTTCATCAATGGTGCTTACATCAATGAACCAATTCTTTCTAGGCCATCCAATTCTAAAAGGACTTTTACAGATCCACTGAATAGTACCATTGTATTCAAGAGAATTAATTTGCTTATCAGTTTTCAGAATGCAAGATTTATAGCATTCTTTGTGAAACCCAGATTCTTTCTTCTTGATAATAGTGGCATCAAGTTCAGAGATAAGCTTCTGTGAAAAGAGATAAACTGCTCTCTCGCATTCTGCAGGAGCTCCAATACCAGAACTAATTTGAATTAACATCAATTTCCTCCTTTGAAATTATACACAGGAGTAAGTATACCTTTTACATTAACGATATCAGATACAGCTTCTCTGATTTCATCAATTCTTCTATATGCAAAAGGAGACTCATCGAGTGTATCTTTAGAAACAGATGTAGAGAATACTCCATCCATTTCCTTCTTAAACATATTAAGAGTAACAGAGTTTTTAACTTCGCTTCTTTTGATTAATCTGCCGGAACCATGAGGAAGAGAATAATTCCATTCATCACTATTTTTTGCATTTAATTCTCCATAGAGAATGCCATCTTTCATATTGATAGGAATATAGATATTATTCTCCATTTCAAATTCGCATGCTGCTCCTTTACATAGGCAATGCTTTTCAGAAATTGTATTATGAGGAGCGTTAAATTCAATTTCTGAATCCCATTTCATTTTTCTACAAATAATAGATCTAATTCTGTTTCTATTCAACCTTGCAAATTCAGTTGCTTTTATGACATCTTCTACATATTGGACATATAACATATCTTCTACATATGTCATTTCATAAGGAACATTGATTCCTTTTAATTTGAGTTCTTCTTGACCCTTTCTATTAAAATAATCATTAATAACAGGGCCAATAGATCTACTACCGGTATGAATAGTAAGATAATATTCTCCATGCTCATCCATATCGATCTCAATGAAATGATTACCATTTCCAAGAGTTCCATAACAGAGAGTCAGCTTATCAGAATGCATAGGAGTATTAAATCCTAGAGCATTGATCACACCAAATCCATATAAATCCCTAGGCCCTCTTGCAAGATTTACAGGAATATTATCTCTAATTACTTTATCTAATTTATTAAAATCAGATGCAGTAAGTTTCTTCCCATGATGGATCTTGAAAATGCTAACTCCACATCCAAGATCATTACCAAGAAGATTAGGAATGATTCTACAATGATTTAATTTCATTGTAAGACCAATAGGACCAACTTTTCCAGCATGGACATCAGGCATGACTCGAATAACAGCATCCTTAGATACTTCGTCATCACAGATCATTTTAATCTGTGCTTTAGCATGCTGATCAATAGCATCTTTTTCATTGTCTACTGTAAATACCTTTGCAGTAGCATATTTTCCTTCGATTAATAATTCTTTCATAAGTTAATTTCCTTTTTTAAAAGCTCATTGAATTTGGAATATGATGAATAATAGCATAATTTCTCAATATAGATTCTATTGCATACGGAGCTTTTTCTTTTCCTTTTAATAGGTCTCTATATTGAACAATTGCATTATTTTCTGGAGATCCAAAATGATCATATTCACTGAAGCTATTATCATATTCGATATTAAATGGAGACACGCATCCAATATCGTAATACATAATTTCTCCAGTTTCTTTATTATATAAATCTAATGAAAGTCCACATTCATCATATGCACATTGAAGTCCATCTACCAATATAGATGGTTTCGGTGAATTATTACGATCAGATACAAATAATACAAAATTTTTATCAGCTAGTCTATTTCCAACTATTTTTACAATATCACCTACTTCAAATGGAGAAGGAATCATATAATATCTGTCTTCAATTGGATCACTATTTTCAAATAATACATCACATTCATCATCTGAATATAGTGAACTATCAATCCAGATATCTTTGATTTCTTTAGAATCAGAATCCAAATATACTGTACCAATTAATGTATCGGTATCATCAGGATCCATTTTGATTTTATCAATTTCAATATCTTCAATCTGTCTATCATATTCTGTGATATATTTAATAGCAGATTCAAATAATGGAAATAGGTTAGATGATTTATCTCCATCTTCTTTAAACGATACTTTGTATAATTCATTATCATTCCTGAGTTTAAAATTTTCTATAAAACGCATCATCCTTTCACGATATTTATTTGCCTGGATAACAACCTCATCAGTTTCTCTTTGTCTATTTACAGTACAATATACTGCTAATTTTTTCATTGCATCTAATTTAATAGATAATAGTTTATCACAATGATAAATTAATGAAAATACTATCTGAGGCTTAATATCAATTCCAGATTTATAATAATAATTTCGTGTGTCTATAGAATCGATACAATTGATATATTCAGTATTAGAGAGAATCATTCATAACACCTCTTCTTTTATAGTTTTCATCATAATCACCATTCATATGGGAATAATCTGGCATATTATCCATTTTCGTTGCACATCCTTCTGTATTAAGATCATTCCAAACTTTGCATGCAAATTGATAATTAGTAAGTCCAGGACATCTAGCAGATTCTTTAAGAAACCATTTATACAGAATTTCTTCATCTGCTGGACAAAGTTTACCTTCATATTTTCCATCATGAGGAAAATATTTATTGTAATTAAGACAGATTGCAGAATCGATCTTTGCTCCTTTAATATGAAGATGCGCAATAGGTCCTTCATTTCCATTGATGATCAATTTACAAGATCCAGCTTTCTTGAAATGAATAGCATTCTTACCATTTTCTGGAGCAATTCCATACTCATTGATATTAACAAGGTTAGAAGAGCATTCAGAATTCACATTAATAATCATAATTTATACTCCTTTGAATTTTTAAAATTATAGATAATATATCTATCTATTCATATTTATTATATCTAATTGAAAATAAATTAGGAGAAGAGAGTTAATCTCTTCTCCTAATATTTAATTTATTCTATTAAATAGATCACTTAAGTTTCCTGCTAAAGTTGGATTAGTAGGATTCTTAGAATTATTTCCATACCAAATTTTATTCAGATCTGCACTAATATCTGTATATCCATTATTTTCTTGCTTCTCCAAATAATCTTCAGGAATATGATAAGCATCAGAGATAGCTTTTCTTCCTATTGCAGTTTTTCTGATTCTTTCCAAAGATCTCTCATCCTCATTCAATTGAGCAAGATGGAAATCTTCCATACTCATACGCTTAGATTTATTCAAATAATCGAGTTGATCATTTATCATATGAGTAGTAGCATCTGCATCATCAGCAAATACACTAGGATCTAGTTTTTCTCCTTCTTCACCATATTCTTCTTCTAGACTATAAGAAGTTTCATCATAATGATCATCAGTATAGATCTCAGTCTTCATAATATGGAATCTTGTAGCAAGATCTTCTCCATAATAGAAAACATACAAAGCCCAAAGATAAGAGAATACCAAGTCATCATGTGCATCATCTGCATGTTCTACTTTACCATTGGGTTTAACAACCATTGTGCAAAGTTCATCATAAATATCTTTACTATTAAATTTATCTCTATGATGCTGAACTCTTTGATGTAGTAATTCAATAAGTTGATTACGCTTATTCTTTCCAGAAGTAGAGCCATAGACTTTACATTTCTTAGGTCTACGTTTGACTGTCATTCCATCAAATTGCTCTTCATCTATACGATCTTTGATTTCATAATAGAGATTCTTTTTAATAGAAGTTTTAATAAGCATCTGTAGAACAGAGCTACCGAAGCCATTTAGTTTAGATATAATCGTCTACACTATATCTCTTGGTCAATTCCAAGTCACGTCCATTATAGACAGTGATCAGATCATGTGTCCACCCTATGTATCTCATAGGGGTGTATTTTTCTTCCTTCCATTATAGACTTGAAGGTTCTACTTCTCCCGTCAGGAGATGATCGTTGAGTGTTATCCCATACGGATATTTCACGGCTATACAAGGGCTTGTTATTTCTAACTTAGGATTTAACCTTATTAGAATCCTTATAATTTCTTTCTACTTTCGTAACTATCACGCACATCTTTTCAGATCACGTTGTAGTATATAAGGTTCTTGACCCTCTTCATAGCAATTAACACAATGAAACTTGCAAATTACTCTACAAGCTGTGACATTCGCACCATTGTTTTCGATATTTATAATAGCATTCTTTGCATAAGTAGTTGTAAACTGATATATCATATCAGCCAATTCTGGCATCGTAATAAAGTTGCATTTAAATGTAGCAATGACTTTAGTAGTTTGAGAATCAATAACTGTAATAGCAGACGAGTCTTTATGTATACCAGAAGAAACGTCAACACCGATAATGAATGGATACATACTATTCATAGGTATAGTATCCCAAATCTTCATTACGAATTGTCCAGCTTTACCAAATCTCAAAATACTTCTAGGTTCTTGCTTTACTTGAGCTCCGATAATATCCAAATCTTCTCTATTAAAAGGACTATTATCAGCAGTCTTAGCCCATTCTAGTAGAACTTCACGACGAATCTTAACCCAGTCTTTCTGCAGATCCTTAACCATGCGATCAAAATACTCAGTACCATTACCAAGCATTTGATAAGTATATCTAATATGCATGAAGTTAGAATCTGTATTAGCATCAATGACTTTCTTAAGATCATCATAACTTAGGTCATAAAAACTTTCATTCCATTCAGTACCATTCAATCTAACATGATTAGCAAATTGACCTTCTCTAGTAGTCAAGTCTCCAGGAGTAGTAGTAATCAATACTCCATAAGGAGATCCATTAGACTTAGCATTCTCAGATGCTTTAGAGAATGCAGGCATAGCAGCAGTATATACAATATCATTATAGGGCAAGAAAGCAAACTCATCATAATATTGAATTGCAACTGTTGCACCACGTCCTGCACCTTCTGCTAGAGCCGGAGTTCTAGCACCAGGTAGAGTGGTAATCAAGTTTCTATTTATAGGATTCTGTAATGTTTCTGCTGTATTTGGAGCACGTATCTGCTTACCATCTCTATCTAGTTGAGCTTCCATACGCAAGTATTCTGGTAAAGCAGCTCTTAGATTCTTCATGGTTCTCAAGTTTGCTTTAGAGTCTTCATGCTTCTTATTAGCAAACATGATTCTAGTATTTGTTGCACCGAAATTAAAAACCCAAAGATACCAACACAAAGCAGAAACAGTTTTACCATGCTGTCGAGGAAATTCTACAAATTGGTTAATATTATAAACGAACATATAGTTCATGGCAAGATTACCACGACTTAGTTCATATCTTTTACCAGATCCAACAGCACCACCTTCTGAGGGGATTCTTAATATCTCGCGAGCGAAATCAAATTTTACTCGTATCTACGTTATTTTTTATATATTAACGTGTGTTAGCTCAAGTGTTACTTGAGGTCAGACTATATCTTCAGCTCCAATCTTTTCTACAAGTTTAATTGGAGCTGTGCTATTACTTCGAACCGTTTTAGGCGGCTCTACTCCAGTTTGGATAGTCGTTGAACCAACACTATATTTTGATAATTCTTCCATTGACATATACGGTACATCATTTAAAATTGTAATATCATTAAAAGGACCTTTTAATCTTGGATATAAATGATTAAATAAATTTGCTGCAGCTACAATATTGTTAAATTTTCCATATGTAGCACCATTTATTGATGTAATCCAACAATTATATCCTCTCTTAACACCGATATATTGATTTCCTTCTTTGATATCACGATCTTTAGACATCATCAAAACATTATCAAGTTTTGATAACCACATACAAGTATTTCTGGAGTAAATTCTCTTATTTTTAGGAACATGAATTTGTAAGAAATCTTTATCAAGTTGATAAATTGAAGGATACATTAATTTCTTTTCATAAAGAGGAAGAAAAGGAACATCAATCATAAATACAGAAAAATTATGCCATCTAGGATCAACTGTAATTCCGATGCCTCCATATAGAGGATAATCTTTATCAATTTTATTATAGCATCTATTCATCATATCATTCCATGCTTTATAAAATTGAAATATATATGGATCACTAATCAACATATCAGTTCCTACATATCCAACACCAGCAACATTTGGCATACATCTATCATATACTCTTCCATGTCTGATTGCATCAAGTGAAGCATCTGTTACATATCCAGTATTTAAGAAGCGTAATGCATACCTTGTATGCGTTGCACATGTATGGATTTCTTTTCCTACATATTCAACTTCACCTAAGATTTCAAAATCCCCACAATTATTACTGTGATAAATTTTACCCATAATGTCATTTAAAGGTTTATCATTGTACTTGTAACTCATATTAGTCCTCCTAATAAAATTAGATTAATATGAGTATGTTGGTTGCTGATTAGACATTGATTCTAGGTTTTAGGACTTATTATATTGAGATATTAAGAAGAAAATATAATAAGCTTTTATTTCACCATGACCCATCTCTCTACTTGTTTCTGTCTTTCGACACCTGATTGTAGGTAAGAGAGCCTTAGCCTTTTCCAGCAGTTCAATAGCATTCAACACTATGTCACCATAATGAGGGGCATTTCTTAGTTTACCAATAGTTAACCATGCATTCTCGAAGAACGCGCATCTTCATTGGTTTAGGTAGATTTGGGTCTCTTGGATCTATACCCATCAATCCACCATCATACAGCAACAAAAAGAATTTATTATTCTTAATACCACGAGCTTTAAGAAAATAATACATATTCATAAAACTCTGATTAGTGGTACTATCTTGATAATAAACAGTAATTGGAGTTGATGGATTTTGAATAACCATTTATATCTTTCTCCTTTCTTTAGTTATTAATATTAAGGTTTCAAAAATACAAAAACATTTATTTAATTTTTATAATAAAAAAAAAAGAAAAGGAGAGTCGTCAATTATGCTTATTAGCCCGAATAAACAAGGTAAGATTGTATTATTAATTATTATATCGATTATATTGATTATAGCTTTTATTGTATATAAATATAGAAAGAAGATTAGTAATAATTATAAGAAAATAGTATTTGATAAAAATGGTGAACTATATAAATTTATTCTAAGTGAATGTAATAATGACGAAACTATTAGAAATTGCATTCTAATATCCATGTCTGACTTTCATGTATTTAAAGACAATGTAGAAGAATATATTATAAATGAAGCAAAATCTAAAATTAAAAAAGATGGATATGGATGGCTTAATTTAAATTCTAATCATAGTGTCATTTATGATTCTTCTTGTCCTATTGACATTGCTATTATGACAGCTTTTAATTCAGATGAAATATTTGATTTGTTATATAATAAATACATTGCTATTATTTATGATGGATTTCATTATGGAATACAAGCAGAACAAGAAGCTATTGAATATTATCAGAAACATGGAGCAGATGCGGAAGGAGACGATCTTCATCCTGCAGATATTAAAAAAGAAGAATCTTATGTTGAAGAAGAAAACTACAATAATATTGTAATGGAAGATGAATAAATAAAAAAAATAAAACCGAGTGGATGTTTAGTCCACTCGGTCTTTTGTTTAGATCATAGGATCATACTGAACCGTATTATGCTCAGTTTCCATGATTAGTTCATAATGGATCTCAACCAGAGATCCATTATGAACAAAGCTTACTTTGAAGTCGGACCCAGAAAGGTCCTCGATGGATGCATTCAATGCACCCAACTCTCCAAAGTTGATGAGCTCCTGCTTGAGCTGAAGAAGCTCAAGCTTTGGAGGCATTTCTGCAAAGCTTTTGCAGATCACATCAACTTGCTGCGAGCCTTTCATTCTCTTGATCAGTTTGTAGCAAGCTTTGTTCTGATTCTTCATCTGACTCAGATCTACACCAGCAGAAACTGATGCATGACCAGTCTTGTCATTGATGAACGGATTGATATTGTAGTTGGGCATGATTTTGTACCTCCTATGCCTTTTTACATTGTGTGAATTGGACGACTGAAATAGAGTATCTTCGTATCTATATTTCATTATTATAATATCTAAGTATTTATTATTAAAATAAAAAAAATAAAGTCGGTAGAGATTTCTCCCTACCGACCTCTTTATATCAAAAGCAATGTATTATTTATAGCAGAAATATGTTTTATTGATTTTACAATAAACGCCATTACCTTGCTTAAATAATGCCTGGAATACGACATTCTCAGGTAATACAGAGCCATTATTAAGTAATTCAAGAGCTACCTCTTTATTAGTTTCAGTAGGAGTCTTATATGCATTGCCATCCCGCATACATGCATACTGACCTTTAGCAGTAGCTACCTGCTTAATAGTATTCTGCTTGGGGAACCAAGAAGAATTTAATCTATTTAGAACGACAGAACCAACATACATTTGCTCCTGTCGAGAACAGTTTTGAGCTTCTCCAACAATAATCATCAACAGATACTGATAATCTTCTTCAGTCCACCATTGACCATGGTTTTCTTCTTCTATGTTTTCAGTAACAGGAGTTGCCTCTTCAATAGGCTGAGTAGTAATTTCTTCAACAGCTGGTTGCTGTTGAACTTCTTCAATCTGCTGAGCTTCTTCAGAACTAGCAATCAATTCTGCTGCAAGTTCTGCTTCATATTCTAATTCTGCTTCTTCAGACATTGGCAGAATCATCTTTTCCTCTTCAATAGGATTAGTAGTTGTAATAGTATTTATTGGAGTTGCCGTAAAAGAAGTAGTTGCAACATGAGTGGCAACTACAGCTGTATGACGATATTTAGAACCAATCTTTAGAGGATCGATAATATCTTTAGGGACTAATGTGGTATTCGTAAGCCCAATGATAGAAGCAATCATCATAAGCCAGATTGCCATTACTGTAGCAGTGAAATTGCTAATAGTAATAGCAATGGAATTGACTTTCTTTCTTCTTTTAACGGCATACTTAGATTGCTTGCTGTGACGGTCTTTATAATAGTACATATTAATCTCCATTTCTTTCAACGAGTTTCCTACTGCGGACACGTTGTCTTATACGCATTCCTTCTTTCTCTTATTACTCAAAAATATATAAATGCTTAACCTTCATGGTTAATAGCAAATATATCATCTAGCAAAACAATGCTGAATCTCTTGGCATCTTTATATGTGTCCCATTTAAGACAACTGATAATGATATTGATATCAGGATAGCTGACATTCATATCATCGCAGAATTTATAAATGGTCTTTCTATCAGATAGTAATCTCATTAATTGCTTCTTTGAGAAATACTTTTTGGATTTCTTGACAGTAATAATATGATCACTGCAAAGATATGTAAGGCTATTCCAATCAGTATCATCATAGATTGTTTGCTGAATTGTAGAAGCCTTATACAGTTGTGAGTAATGCTTCTTAGCAGTCTTCTTTTTCATATTAATAATCCTTTCTTTTCTTAGATATCATATTCATTTTCTTTGCATCCTCGTAAGTATATACATCGAAACTGCCAATTCCTGCTTTGCTTACATAGATGATATATTTCTTATTAGGATCAAGGCATCTCAGAAATTCATCATTGATATACTCAGTGATGCTATTCTTGATATTGAATCTCTTATTAGAGATTCTAAGAGCATTCAAAGCTCTAAGAATCATCTTAGGTTTATAAGCTTTATATGCCATGACTCTACCAATTTCACAATGATAATAATCACAGCATACGCACTGATTCATAATGACGACATTCTTCTTAAGATACTTACCTCTGCAAAAACTTTTAGACATAAATTTCATTCCTTTCTATTTCTAAATATATCTATTGGCAAAAGAATTTATATTCTAATGTCATATTTATAT
>ERZ1034763.480-NODE-480-length-18039-cov-5.466248_pt1 | contig 18039 bp, 21 predicted proteins | sample MGYA00520701_ERZ1034763 | MGnify/ENA primary metagenome ERZ1034763 (study PRJEB33766, sample SAMN09781707) | gut metagenome | biome: gut microbiome | host: Homo sapiens | place: Madagascar | study: EMG produced TPA metagenomics assembly of the PRJNA485056 data set...
GAATATGATCAGAAATATGGATACATTCCAAGAGATAATGACGAACGATTAGCTTGGCTAATTGATCAATTCAAATTATCTCCAGCAAGAATGAATGATATTATTGAGAAGAAAAGAAATATGGAAACTTTTCTTCAATATTATGAATATAAACTCATTCTATATGAAGATCCAGAAGGTGCTAAGAGACCTAGATTTAGATTAGTAAATAGAAAGAATTATATGAACGTAGCAATTCAAGCAAAAGATTTCGTTCATGTATATTCTCCTAATGCTGCAGATGATCATAGATTTATGCATAGATTAGTAGATCAAGAGTTAATTCAGTTAAATGGGCTCATTTCTACACCTATGCAAGTATCAATAAACACATTTTCGCGTACACCGTCTTATTTCAATCAAGCAGATACTATACTTGCCGAAATTGGTCTTCATAGACCAATGCAGAAGCCAGATGTAGACAATATTGAGAAAAAATATTATGACGCATTCAATTATAATATTTGGCTAGATGATAGTCTTATTATAGATGCAGATATACATAAATATTATTCAGTATTGCCAAGACTTGAAATATATATTCGATATTTAAATTATATTACCAATGCTTATCAATATAATCAGATAATCAATAGAAAAGATTATAAACCTGAATTTGGCGTAAGCTATCTAGATAGCATGGGTAATCCAGTATAGGAGTGAATTATAATGGCTATTCCTTTTAGTAAAAGTGCTCTTAAAAATGAAAAAGATAAAATGGCTAAAGAACTGTATGAACAGAAGAAAGCAGCTATAAACAATAATACTCATACTTATGATAAGGATACATCTTCTCTAAGTGGAACAGCTACTGAATTTAAATTTAGAAAGACTCCAGTAGATGAAGATAAATCTACTGTTCTATCTAAGAATATTCAGTGTGCTAAAGCAGACAAAGGTAAGTTGCCTATTTCTTTGGTTCCGATGTTTATTATCAAGTGTATTGCAGCTATTCGTAAGTATGGTGAAGAAAAATATCATGCTCCTAATAACTGGGTTCTAGTAGATAAACAAAGATATGTAGATGCAATGTGGAGGCATCTAATTGCATATCAAGAGGGAGAAATATATGATAAAGAATCTGGTCTTCCTCATCTCTGGCATGCTGCCTGTAATATGGCATTTATCCTTGAAATGGAATCTCCTGATTGGGATGTCCGTAAACAACAGCTAATTGCATCTGATCCTAAGTTGCAGGAACAGCTGAAGAAATATATGGAGGATAATAAGTAAATGAATGCAACTTATACTGATGAGATTACTAGTATGATTAGTAATCTACGAAATAGTATCTATAACTCCGATGCTTTTATCCAGAATACTATTAATAAACTAAATGCTTCTGGATATAATCCTGTATTTAGTTATGATCCTGCTGGTGGTATTAATATCCTAATTACTATTGATGGCTTTAATATTAATGCTATTAATGAGTATATCATTGAGATTAAATCTGCTATCTATTCTGCTATTCGAATTGTTAATCCTGATATGACTATTACTAATGATATTCTTAGTATTCTATTCAATATAATCTATGCAGGAAATAATACATTAATGGTGAAGCTATGAAACTTATTGCATCTAAAGGTTCTAAAACTAAAGCATTCCATTATTCCTATTGCAAATGTGCTAAGAATATTAAGAGTAGTAATATCATAGAATTTAATAGTATAGATGAAGCAGAAGAACAAGGATATTATCAATGCCCTATATGCTCTAGAATTATTGTAAAATATAATGAAGATAGAGTAAATATAGATAATTATTTATGCTCTCATTATCTGAAAATGTATATTGAAGGTGGATCGATGTACATTGATAATGTATTTTCTTCTTGGAAAATATGTGCAAGACCTAAAGCAATGGATCTTATGCTATATCATGCAAATACTGAAAATTATGGTGAGCTACCAATTAAGAATGGCCATCTAATTCATCATTATCATATTCAGAAATATCGTGGTAAATCTGATATTCTGAGTATGCTAAAATATATTGTAGCTCATGATAAGTATAAGGTAAAAGTTCTAAATGATTTTAGAAGACTTCCTTGCCATACTCATAAACAGAGGCTTATTCATGATGCAGAGATGAGAAAGTCTCGTAAACTTCAAGAAGTATATAAGAGAAACTTTATTCTTAAAGTAAAATTAGAATCTGATGAATAAAAATAGGAGTAGATCGTGATGATCTACTCCTTTTATTTTATTTCAAATAGATATTATAAAATTGATAAGAATGAAATCTCTTATCGAAAATATTAAAAAGAAAGAAGAGAATTATTATGAGTGAAAAGAGAAAGAGACTAAACTTAAATGATTTTATGAATAAGAAATATGGATGCTTAACAATTATTGGTGTTGTAAAAGCCAATACAGATGTTAGAAATTCAATAGTACGAGTTAGATGCGAGTGTGGAAAAGAATCTGATAAGTTATTATGCAATGTATTGAAATCTCAAAGTGCATGCTCAAAATTATGTGACTTATATGGTGTTGAACGCACAAAGAAAACTATAGAAGATAAATATATAAATAAAAAATATGGTCATTTAACAATACGATCATACGTAGGAAGAGTGGCTCTTCCTTCTAGCAGTAATGGTAATAGTCGTATAATGAATAGGCCTATTGTAAGATGCGAGTGTGATTGTGGAAGAATAGTAGATCTTAGACTATATTTAGTTACTCGTGGAGATGTAACGACATGCGGAAAATGTAGTCTTTCATTAGTAAGGCATGGGATAACTGCTGGCCAAGATCCTGTTATGATGGCATTAAATAGTAGACATAGTTACATTGCTAAGTACGCTCGTACATCTTCAGAATTCCAAGTTTCTAAAGAATGGTTTAATGATGATGATCCTATACCTGCTATTCATAATTTTATAAATTATTGTAAACCACTATATGAAAAATGTATGAATGATAACGATCCTAAAAATATTTATATTCATAGAATTGATATTAATAAACCTTTAGGCCCTGGTAATATATATTTTGATCATCATATGCTAAATATTCACTATTTTGGTAAGGTATATTATTAAATAAAAAGCCGAGTGGACTGGACATCCACTCGGCTTTATTTTTTTTAATACTTAATAGACTTCAGCGTATCTTCAATGTACTTATTATCAACCTTTTCCAGTTGAATAGTACCAATAGTTTCCAGCAAAGAATACATGCAGCGAGCAGATTCAACAATAGAATCCATATTCAGCTTGCCATTCTCATCAATCAGAGAACCCTTTGCATCCTTATTCTTAACAGCTGCTTCAGACAGGTTACGAACCATACGATCAAAGACACTACGATAGCCTTCATGCTGAATCTTGTAGATCTTATCCTTAGCAATACGAGTTTCAGATTCCTCTACACTCTCAGCATAATTATTATCATTAGAATCCTTAGCCATTTGAACACGATCAGCAGTCTGTTTTAGAACAGTCTTGACATTCTCCTTATCTTGCTGATTTCTATTAACAAAATTCTCTTCTGCATTAGAAACACGCATTCTAATAAGGTTAGTGATATCATCAACGTCTTCAGTATTATCGACATCCTTCCAGAAATCATCAAGGCTTCCAGAATCAATATACTGAGTATCTTCATCACGAGTAGCATCCTCAGTAATAGTCTTATAATGACTATTAATTTCAGACCAGCAAGTACGCAGAAATCCATTCTCAGAGAAACGCATATTCTTTAGCAGAGCAGTTTCTCCAACCTCAGAGATATAATTTTCAATAAGATTTTCACAGATAGAATACTCACGATGAGTATAGTTGGGAATAGAACCAACACAGAGTTCCATAAGCATCTTCTTAATCAGAGACTTCTTTACATTAGCCTTGAATTCGAAGAGCTTATCCACACTCTTATTGAATGCCATCTTCTGATTTTCTTCTTCAACGATATGCTGATTAAATTCATTAATGGATTTTTGGCGAGCAAGCTTTGCTGCTTCTTCCTTAGCCTTACGCTGTTCAGCAAGATACTGACGATCTTCTCTAAGACTCATTGTATAATCCTCCTAGATTTATTATTAAATTTCAGAAACATAGATATTGATATCAGGAGCTGTAGTTCCATCCTTTTCAAGAACATTATTTACATTCAAGAATTCAGGAGCAACATGAATAGGAATCTTAGAATCATCCAGTTTATAGATATGCTGGACATCTGCACCATAATCATTAAATCCTAGATACTCGAAATAAGTAATTTGTTCTTTATAGTTAGTAGTAATCTGAGTAACCAGATTAGGAATATGCAGCTCACTAAGATCATTAAGATCTTCAATGTAATCCTTAATTTCTTGTACAATATTTCCCTTAGTGTAAGAATCATTATCTGCAACCAACTTGACTCTGAAGTATAGAGACAGATTGACCTTATTAATGAATTCAATATTGTCATCGAGCAGACCATTATTGTCTTTATCTTTGATAATATAGAATGTCTTAGAAGGCCCATAAGTATTGAATAGCTTAAAGTCAATTCCAAAAGAATTTTCGAGTCTAATCAGAGCAGATTCAATATATGCTTTTCTATAATTCAAAGCATTGATTGCAGATTGTACAAGAGCTTCATCTTGTGTATAATCATATCCAATCATCGGAACAGATGCTACATAATAGCCTTTAAGATCCATAGTAGTTGCACTAGTATCAGATTCAGCCTTTTCCACATCAGTTCCATAAGGCTTGACTCTAGATCCCATAATTTCAGAATAGTTATGATACATCGTAACACCATTGACAACGTCATAGGTATTAGTCAATGTCCAATTTCTCAAACCAGGGCAAATAGAATCGAAACCATTTCTTGAATATGTTCCACTAGTATCAGGAATTGCTACTAGAGTGTAGATCTTCATTTCTGTAGTAGGATTGAAGAATCCATATTCGGTTGTAGCAGGCTGAGTGCTAGTAGCAGTCAGAATAGTAGGTGTATCAGTTGTTTTGTCAGTATAAGCGATTTGAATCTCATCAGAAAAATCAGTGAGAGAAATTACTTTATAATCAATGATCTTTTCCTCTTCATCCTTAATAGGAATTAGAGTAAGAGCATTATTATTACTGACTACCATAGTATCAAACTCTGTAGGAACTTTAATTCCTAGAGTATTTAGAATAGCAGATAGAGTAACTATTGCACCATTGTTTAGAGTATACTTTGTATCTTTATTACTTTCTCCAGTAATAGTAACAATATATTCATTCTGACCACAGACTTGCACATTAGTCAGTCTAATATTATTGTCCTGATCAAAGATATCTTCTGCATTAAATTGCTGAGTAAAAGTGAAAGAGTAGTTACTCTTATCAAAAGACTCTAGATTCAATGCTCTATATCTATAATCAGTATTATTACGTCTAAAGACAACAAATGCTTTGATAAGAGGAACAACCTCATCATCCTCACCTTCAGGAATAACACCAAGATCATCCTGAACGGATTGCATAAGCTCGATTCTCAAAGTATACTTATCGTTTTTATCTTCACAGAAAGGTCTATTCCAATTAATATTTGTAGAAATGAATTGGATATTAGATTTATCATTTATATAATCGAAATGCAGATAAGGATTTTCTTCCATAGACATCATGTAGAATGCGGAATATAGACGATATCCATTAATATTAATTGCATAGGGATTAGTATAAACAAATCCACGTTTTCCTTCCATAGAAGTTTCAGTAGGTTCATGCTGATAGTTTTTATCTACATACTTGAGATAATTACTAAACGGCAAATAATCCAAACCTCTAGAAAGCTTAATAATAATCTTAGGATTATAATTATAGCTAGTAGATCGATAGCTAATCTTATAAGTAATCTGTGTATTGTTGGTAACAGAATTAATCTTATTGGCTACTTCAATCTTAGGTACATAGGTAATATGAATATCTTTCTTAGTCTGTACCGCACCCTCAGTAACATACATACCATTTTCAATAGCATATACATCTTGAGTTAGATTGATAGTATAAAGCTTACTATCAATAACTACATTCAAACTAATAGGTTTATCATCGCCAAATTGCTTAGCAATGGTAATGATATATTCATTACCTCTCATACGATTAGTAGGCTTCTCGGGATCATCAGGATCACCTTCAGCATATTCTACTCCATCGACGATATAATACCAATTGTTCTGAGGACGATCTTCGATAGCAGGAAGTTCGTCTTCTTTAACAACATTCAGACTATAATCATTCTTATCATCAGATTCTTGTTGTTCTGCTCCATTAGGAACTCTAGTAGAACTAACGATACCCATGTACCATTCATTTTCTTTACGATCTTTCAAAGCAGGCATATCCTTTTCAGAAGTAACCTTAAGATCATAATTATCTAGAGTTCCAGCAGGTTTAGTAGAAGCATCTTGATCAGTCTGCTCTACTTCTATCTCTCTGTAGAACCATTCATTCTTTTCACGAATGCTTACAGGAGGAATAGTCTCATCTGTAACAACACTGAGCTTATAAGGCTTATTGGTTTCATTTTCAGATGGAACTCCTGCTTCAGGATCATTAGGATCCATGATAAGAGGTTTGTCTACTGTACCATTAGGAGTTACTGTTACATAATCAGTATTAGAAGATTTACAATCAGAAATCTCACCAGAAAAATCCAGTGCACTTAGAACAGTAGACAGATTCACTTTAAGATTCTGAACGAGATTATACTGATTGGACCCATACTTGAAATATGTAATACCATTAGATTTATCATTCAATCTACGAACGATACCAAAAGTAATCTTAGTATCTTTGGGAAGATCTGTGATAACAATAGGTAGGCTGCTAAAATGTCTAGTGACCCCATCCACTGTGTAATATGCATCAACAAAATCTAGATTAGAAAGATACTTATCTCTTGCTTGAATGATAGAATTATCATTTTGAGTAATATATTCAGTAGTGTAGACATATTTCTTACCTACACCCATTTGAATATAATCTTCTACTTGCTGAGAAGGAGTAGACTCATCTTTCTCATAAGTAAATTTACCATCAAGAGATCCAGTAGTAGTATCAGGAAATACATGAGTAGCAGAATTGCATCCTCCAATTTCTACAGTAGTAGAAAATTGTTTCTTCTCCTCTTCTGTAATTTCAATAGTGAAATTACTTTCCACTATATCTCCACGAGAAACAGAAGGTCCAGTGAATTCATATCCATTACCTAGGATAGGCATTTCATTAATATATCCTACTCCATCTGTTCCAAGCTTAAAACAAGTTCCAGCAGGCAATAGATATCTAGGAGAATCTACTTCATTAATTCTAGACTCAATTAGAGCATCCATAGGAACTCTAATATCAATAGTATTAGAAGGAATGATATCTCCATTAGTATCTTTTGCTACAAAGTAAGCATAATAGACACGCTCAATCTGATTATCAATCTTCTTTTGGATAACGATTCTACCATAGTCAGAATCAAGCATTCCAAAGTAATTGTTCAGATCAGTAATAGTAGTAAGAGATCCTCTAGACAAAGCTTCTTTAGGAATAATTCCTTGAAGTTCTTTCTTAGATTTTCTATCAATACCACCAGAAGAGTTACTAATAGGAGTGATCAAACAAGTGATATTCTTGTAGTTATAATTACTCGATTCAAGAGTAGCATAGACATCTTTACCATAAGTAAAGTTTCCGTTAGCACCTTGACAAGTCTTTACTAGGCATTCAACAGTAGCATTTAGACCAGGCATATAGGACTGCCGGTCAAAACGAACTCTGATAAGATTAGTATCAATATATTGATACCAGCAGTAATATTGAGCATTTACATCATCAGGAACTGCACTACCCTCAAAGACTGGAGTAATATAATAATCTTGATCAGATTCTTTAGAATGAATTTCGAAATAAGCCAATTGATTGGTAAACTCAAAATTCATAGTTTTATTATCAATGATATTAGAAGTAACCAATTTCTTAGAAACTACATTATGCTCAACCTGAGCAAGGATTGCTGTTAAGTAAATATAGTTTTCATGATTTACGTTAACAACTGTAGGAGGGCTAAGATATTGGTTAGCAGAGGTAATAGTAGATGTAGGCACATCTCTATTTGCAGGAATATCATATTGAGCAGTATAAGTATTAGTAGCTTTCTTCTCAATATAAATTCTTTTTAGTTTAATATCATATTCCAGATGAAACTCATAATCACCAATCATTAGAGGACAGTCTCTATCAATTGTGAAAATATTATTTTCATCAAAGTAATCGGTAATATCAGATTCTTTTAGAGCTAGAAATGCTGTCATCTTTGCAGGAACTGCATTGATGTTTTCGATATTCATCATTATTGCATGAGTAATGACATTTCTTTCTAGTCTTGCTCTAGAAGGAAAGACTTCGTTACACAATTCTCCAGTCATTTGAACTTGTGTCTGAAGTCTTTTTGCTTCTAGAGCACCAAGATATCCATATGTACCAATTGCTAAGGTTTCTTCATTTTCATCTGGAAGAAATACTGACTTAACATCTTCAACCAGCCTAGACAGGTTGTAGATATCAGAGTTGACTGTTTTCTTTGCCATCTGAAATTCTCCTTATCAATTTTATTTTTTACCATACCATCTAAGACGATATTTTGCTCTTTCATCTGTAGCTAATTTTCTACCATCAACAAGAGCAGCAACTGGTAATGTACCATCTATTCTTTCAGTGGCTCCAATACTATAAGTCGTTTTACCAATTCTTTGAGTAGAGCCACCAAGACTAATAGAAGTATCATAACTATGATTTCTACCATATAGCATATCAGATTTTCTATTTTGACGAACAACTGGTAACCAGTTATTTTTGTTAAGTCCATGCTTAGACATAACTCTATTCATCAAAGTATTAAATTGATATAGAATAGTAGGAGTCATATCTTCGATAAACGCTGCATCAAAGCTAACAGAGAAAGTTAAGCCGTCAGAAAAAGATGCATCCTGAAATGCATCTCTGGGACAAGATGTTGGGTATACACCCCATAAATATGCCCAGTATATTAGGGTTTCCATATCTTCATCTACAATTAATTTATATATGCCCATTGTATTATGAAGCTTTTTGTATTGATAATATTTCATATCTGGAGGAGTTACCAAACCAGATTTTCTAGCAATATGATATTCAGAATATGCTTTAAAAAATTGGTAAGTATTTAAACTTCTATCATCTACAAATTCTAGAGAGAAAGTATAACTTTCATCAGAAGCTTCTGAATCTTGAAGATATTTGTAAGATGTACCATATATTGTAGCAGGGTTATCCATAGTTTGAGCGCTAGAAGAATCTAGAGGTAAGCTACTATTAACAGAGAAACTTAATAGATGGCTAAAAGGATCTGGATTATAAACAGCACTCATTTGAAGCTCTTTAATAACATCTGGATTTGTATTAAGCAAACCAGAGAAATATGGAGCAGAAGTTAATTGAGGATTTAATCTTAGCCCATCATTAGATATAACTCTAGATTTTTGAAATCCTCCCATTGTATATAATGTATCAGATTGTGATTTTCCATATGGTATGCATATATGAAGATCAGGTTTCACAAAGAAAAGGTATTCTCTTCCTCCGTTGAGTCTTCCATATGGATCAAGGACTCTACCAAATCTAGAATACTTATTAAACTTAGCATTGTTGATATCCTTTTTAGAATATAATCCTTGAGAATTTAACAGTTCATCAGTTATATAAGTAGAAGCTTTGGCATTACCACGATCATTAAGTTCTCCATATTGGATAGACTCTTTCGTGTATTGACTAGACAATACTCTTACCTCCTTTTCTTATATAATAAATATTATACGGATGTTCCAGTACTAACATTATAGAGCCAAATTCGGATATAAAAAGATATTATAAACTTGAGAGAGTATGGAAACGTATTTTCTCAAATAAAATAAAAGAGGTTGATAAAAATGGAAATCTGTATTGAATCTATCTTCAGAGATGCAATCCCCTATGTAGTAGACACGGTAGTATATACCGCCTATGATGCAGGACGCAGATTCGTAAGTAATTATGATAAACGCCGTGATGTAGGATTTACTCCTTGGCCTTCTGTAAAGGGTTCTTTCCAAGAGACTAAACGGTATTATTGTGATACTATCATGGGAAAAACATTTATCGAAGATAAAGCAGCTGTATATTTTGTTAATGGAAGGAAGGCAAAATAATGGATGAATTAACTGTAGTAAATCCATTGCTTGAAAAAGTAATGAAGGAAACTGCATTAGACAAAGTAAGACAAAAATTTATTCTGAAATCTGCAGAAGATCCTGATATTATGGAAGCAGTAGATGAATTATATAAATCTATGGCTTTTGTTGATGGATCTTTCAACAATGGAAATTTTGATAAAAATGCACATATAAATACTGATAATGTAGAGAATTATATTCTTGGCAGTAGACTCAAGTATCTGATGAGCATCTTAGATTATTCAATCATGTTTGAGAAAATTATAGATGAAGATACTGGTGAAAGCGTCACATATACATCATCTATCAAGAAAGAGCATATTGAAAATCTTATCGATGACCATGAATATATTCTTTACGTTTATGATGATACTATCACTACTGGAGATATTACTGATTATATTGCCAGTAAAACTGCTAGGGAGGAAGAAAAAATGGCTTGGATGACTATCAAGAATAATAAGCTCACTAATAAAGCAAGAAATAGATTAGTAAAATCTATGATCTTTATTGATTCAGATTGCAAAGATGTATCTTCTGATACTCCTTGCACTTCTTGCTTCAGAAAACCGATTAAAGGTAAGCTTCTGAAGAGATATTTGAATCATTGCAAATATCCTGGTAGAGAAGCTTTCAAATCTGCTGATAATAATAAGAAATATATGCTAGCTAAATACTACGATGGATTAGAAGCTATTGAAATGGAGTATTGCTAAAATGAAATATAGTATAAAACTCTGTACAAAAGCTTGTAATAGACTCACAAGATCTATGGTATTTATTCCTTGCGACTATGAAGAGATTGATGAAAGCACTGTAATCGATGATCGCTATTTCAAAAAGCCTATTAAAGGCAAGCTTTTAAAGAGCTATATTAGTAAAGCAAAATATTTTCGTATCTATTACAAAATGCCAGATGGATGTGAATTAATCTTGGATTGTGATTTTAAGAGCGTCTATAACTATATGAGAATTATTGATGATCATAAATATCTCATTGCTGTATATGACCATTGCAATGATATTATTGATATTACTAATGCTCAAGGTAAATCTCTTAAACAGATTGTAAGCGAATAATAAAAGTGCTCTGGAGTCCAGAAATGGCTCCAGAGCATTATTTTTTATTTTTTAACATTAGTATAATACTTGGTATTATACCTAAAAAGGAGGTTTTACAGATGGGGAATACTCTTCATGAAGCCGGTAGCGATACTGTAGATACTATTGTTCAGATCGCTAAAGGACTTAGCAATGTTGCTACAAATTCTAAAGGAGATAAGAGCGAATATTCTTATTCCTCTATTGCAAATGCAGCATCTAAGCTGATTGCTGTTTTTCCTGTTCTTACTAGTCGTACTGTAAGTTTCGATACTGCACGTATGACTTCTAAGTATATTGAACAAATTTCCTGTCAATTCTTTATGTTTGCTCTGCAGCAAGCAAATATTAGTAATGCAAAAGATGGCATTGCATATCTAAGACAATTTCATCAGAACCTAAATATGGGTGATGATAATACAGATGCCGTTATTGCAGCTATGCAGTCTTGGATTGATGCATACACTATAGGCAGAAATGAAAGTGCTACATTTGCAGATGCTTTGAATAATGAAATTCTTAGCGAAGCAATGGTAGATCCTTTTATGATGCAATCTGATGATGTCAAGATCAGTGCTTCTGATATGAGAGAACTAATGTATGCTATGCAAGAGAGTGCAAACATTCAATTCTATGATACTAAGCTGAATCCTCTTTCTATCGACGATTACGTCGTTAGAGAATTTGCTGGTGGTGATTATAGAGTTACTGTCTCTCCTTATATCCTAAATGAGGCTAAAGCTAATAAGAAGAAAGCAAATAATTCTTATAATGAAAATAAAGAACAGCATCGTCATGAAGAAGAGATGAATAAGATCTTGAATGATCGAATGAAGACTTATCAAAAGGCTCAATCTGAAAGAGATAAGCAGGATGCTGAAAATGAAAAGCAGCAAAAAGAAGAACAAAGAAGTACAGATAGAGATAATGATTGGATTAATGCAAATAGAAAACATAGCAATACTGCAATTCTGAAAGATCAGGATATTAAGAAGATGAATGATGCTGTTCCTTCTATTCTGATTGTAAAATTCTATCAAAAGAATGATAATAATGCAGTATCTGGTGTTGCTACTGAATTTCTGATTGGCATTAAGTCTAAGGTTGTTCCTATTACAACTGCTGAGATTCTTCGCCGTATTATGAATGATAATAAGGATGGTCAGAAATTCCTTAAGTTCATGAGAGTTATTACTGGTGAGCTAAAAGCTTCTGATGTTCTTTTGGGATTGTCTCGTATTACTGACGATGTCAAGTCTTATAAGGTTAAGGGAGCTCGTGGTGATATTTGGACTCTACTACAGAATCGTGCAGTAGCAGCTAAAGAACAAGTTCGCTCTGGTAAGCATAATGACTTCTCTGCTATTACTACAGTTCTGATTTCTCAGCAAGATGCTGATGAACTGTATCGTGAAGAGAACTTTGATATCAATGATCCCAAAAATGCTATTCACTTTATGCAATCCTATAATCTAATGGGATTTGCTATTGCTGATGATTCTAATGAAGTTCTTCATTTGCTACTGGATAATGGTAGTAAGAATTTTGAAGATATTTCTTATAGAATGCTTGAGAGAGAAACTCAAGATAGTACTTATAAGAAGCTGATCAATCTGATGGCAGCTTCTAAGTAAGAGAAAGGAGAGATACAAATATGATCACTAATGCTGACTATATGCAGATCGTAAGTGAAGCATATGATCTATCTGATCCTTATATTAAGAAGAAAGTTATCTTCTGCAATGAAGCAAAGCGTCAAGAAAATATTGAGAATATTGTCGGTAGACTTTATACTCATATTAAGAATGACGTTACTGGAATTGATTTTGGTACTATTCCTAGATCTAAGGGAATCATTACTAAAATTGATAACTATAATGGTCTCGTTGATTGTATTAATAGCATTCATGATCTGGTTAAGAGCTATAATCAGCCTACTAAGAGTGTAGATGAACTGACTACAGCTATTAACAATATTAAGAATAGAGAAAGAGTATTTACTAAAGCTTTTACTCTTAATATTGAATTCCCGATTATGCTATATAATATGACAGTAACTGCCATTGTAAGTGCTACTTCTCTATTGATGAGCTCTAGTGTAGAATTCATTAAGAATGGTCATGATTCTTTTACTACTTCTCTAGACAAGGTTGGCTATGTGAAATCTAAGGATCACCTTATGATTGAATATGTAAGTCAATTCAATAGAAACTGTGCAAATGGTACTATTGATAAGCTTGTCAATAGTTGTATTAAGAATAATATTACTAATACCAATGAATCTACTATTGTGGATGCTCAAAATGTAAATAGCGTTAATGAAGATAATATTTTCTTTGATGACAAAGGTAAACCTAAAATTGCAACTACAGTCGTTGCTGCTGTAATGGGTGGTGGAGCTAAGTATATTGCTCCTGCACTTATGAGTAGCCCTATTGGTATCTTTATCACTGCGGTTATCGGTGCTGGTATTACAGCAGTTCTTTTCCTATTTTTGTTTAGAAAAGTTGCATTCTTTGTTCTTAAGACCCGTATGGATATCTCTGATTGGTTTGAGATTCAAGCAAATTATCTTCAGATTAATGCTGAGAATCTTAAGTATCGTGATGATCCTAAGGGTGATGATCATAAGAAGAAAGTCTATGATGCTCAGATGAAGTGGGTTGATAGATTCAAGAAGATTGCTAATAAACTATCACTTACTGATTCTAAAGCAAGAAAAGAAACTGATGATAATGGATCGTCTGATGGCGGATTGTTCTGACTTTAATTATATAACTTTATAATAAATCTCAGGAAAGGAGAGAATTTATACAATGAGTATTTTTGAAGGTCTTCTTCATGAAGATACTTGGCATAAGGATGAACCTCATGACACCTGGGATGATAGCCAGGACACTAGTGGATTTGATACAAATACTACTAGTGAAGATGAGGATAAGGATGATACTGACGTGAATGAGAGCGCTGATGTATTTACTGAATCTGATGATGAATCTGGCTTTGATGGTTTTGGGGTTGATAAAATCGATCGACCCTCTAAGTCTGGCCTAACCACTGGAGTAGATGCAGCAACTAAGTTTGCTAATGCTACAGATGGTGGCCTGGATTGTTCTATTGATTTGTCGTACCATGATGCTTTTGGTGAATCTGACAACTCTGGGTTCGAAAAGGACGCGAGTCTAGTGATGGAAGATGGATCTGAAAGTATTCCTGTTGATCCCACTACTATTCCTCATCATGATCTAGAAGATGATCAATATTCTGATAGTCTTGATGAACCTGAAGTTGATGGAGCAAGCCCTGCTGAGTTGGCTGCAGATGACGATAGTAGCTTTGGTGAATCGGCTACAGGATGGGACGATTTATATTAATCCATTCCTTTTACGATCGTAAATTTTAAATTAAAGGAGAATCAATCATGATTGTTAATGTTATTAATGGTCAGGGTACTGGTGCTATCAGTTCCAATCCTTTTCCTGGCATGAGCCTGGCTGAAGCATGTGGCGAAATGAAGTCCAATGTTTCTGACATCCTGAATGAGATGAACATGGGCATTCTGCTGAATGAGCATATGTATCTTCGTGAGAATGGCACTGACATTGAGTATGTCAATGAGGCTGGTTTTGAGCTGAAGCAGAAGGTTACCGATGCTATCTCTAAGATCGGTGCTAAGATTTCTGAGCTGTGGGATAAGCTTGTTAAGTGGGTTCAGGAGCGTGTTGAGGATGTTCGCCTGGCATTTGCTCGTGCTTCTGTTAACAAGAAGAAGGCTGAGGAGATTGCTAATAAGCTGGCTGATGGTGCTAATGTTTCTGAGAGCAAGCTGAAGCTGAAGATTATGATCACTACTGATCAGATCAATGAGATGGTCAGTGATCTGCAGAGCTTTGAGCCGGGTAGATTTGATAATGGCCAGACTGTAGCTGATTATCTGTCTGATAATGGCGCTAAGTTTAGAGAAAAGTATTCCACTAAGGATCCTGCTGAGTTTGTCATTACCAAGAAGCATATGACTGATGCTATTGCAATTGTCTTTGATACTGACCGCAAGGTTGTTCCGGCAATTCGTACTGCAAAGAAGAATATGCTGGCTGGCCTGGATAAGCTGAAGAATAAGATTAAGGGTGATGATGCAGAGGATAAGGCTGATCAGCTGAAGAATGTTAATACTGCATCTCGCCAGGTTTCTGTTTGCTGCTCTGAGGCTATTAAACTGTTCCATACCTATGTCGATGTCAACGTGAAGATCCTTCAGGCTGGTGTCCGCTTCAAGGGTAAGGATGACAATAAGGCTGAGGCCGATAAGAAAAAGGCTGAAAAGGAAGAAGCTAAGAAGAAGAAGGAAGAGGAGAAGGCCGCAAAGAAGGCTAGCAAGAATGAATCTGCTATCTTCTCTAGCGATCGTTTCTTCAACGTCTAATTAGTCATAAAATTGTCCCGTAGGATCTTAATGATCCTACGGGATTTTATTTTGCAATTAAACAAAGCTAGATTTAAATAATAAATGATTATATTATTTATTTCAATAGATTAGATATATGATCTTCAAACATTATTCCATATACCATATATGTTTCATTTTTTGCTGATAGTAATTGACAATCAATATTTGAATCATATCTAGTGCAATATCTTTCTATTGATAATCCATTTCTTCTAATTAATACATTTTTACTTGGTACTTTATCATATTCTATATATGGACCAAAAAGCCCATTATATGCGTTGCTAGCTGTCGTATCAACTACTGTCCAAGATGTAGGCATTTTATTCATAAATACATAACCTTCAGTATTGTTATTTCCTCCATTATGGCGCAATAGATTAATAGCAAGTACTCCATAATTATTAATACAACTAGACGATATGCTGCTAGTATTATGTGGTATTTTTCTTAAGAATAATACAACATCATACATTTTAGATACAGTCGTTTTAACACAAGTTTCTGGAGACATATGATTAGAATAATTAAAATTTCCTGTAGAATATTCCGTCTCATAAGTAATAGATTTAATAAATGAATTTCCAAAATTCTTAGAAGCGTCAGACTAAAATATTTTAACAATATATAGCTGATGCAATTACAGTTACAGTTCTACCAGATGTAGAATCTATTATTGCTACTACACCATAATCATCATTTGGTGATGGTTCACAAAGATAAATAGAACTTAAATTTGGAAGTTCTTCACAATATCCACCACATGAAATTCCATTACTTTGGATAGATAATACCGTTTTATCTCTAGTATTATCTATCTTTGAATAAGCTCTAATAGAATTTTTAGGTATATCTATATATACATCCATACGTTTGAAATTCTTAGAAGCGTCAAATGGCATTAATAATATATTATGATTATTTCAAAATCTGTTAATCTATGCCAATTATTAAAATTGTCATTAACTCCAGATGCTAATATTGATATTCCATATATATCGGATGATCCATACTGCAAAAATACCATTGGAATAGTAATCATTATAGGATGAGATTCTATGTCTTTATATATCACAGAAATAGGAATTCCATCATTAAACATAACATACTTATCTGTACTTGATCTTTCTGTCTGTTTAATAGAAGCGTCATTGAGTATTATTTTCTTTTAATCTGACGCTTCTATTAAGATGATGACAGGCATTAGCAGAGTTGATGGATATATATTAAGTGCAGATAAAATTCTAATTAATACTATTATTGGTAATACTGATGGTAGTTCTGGATTTCAATTTATAATGCAATACTTTAATGGTGAATTATATCTAATAGTGGTTGGTCAAGCTATGAATGATGACTTTACTAAATTTAAAAGAATTGCCGGGCTAACACTCAATATATTTTATATTTAAAATGGAATATAATATACTAAAAGTTGTTGACTTTTGCACAAATCTATATTTCCATTATTATGTATACTAATACTTCTAATTCCAAAAACAGTAGTAGAATTTTTATTAAATACTTCAATCAACTGGTATGATGCTATATCTTCATTTGTATATGGAAATATTCCTACTGGAATTCCAATATTAAATGTTACAGACTCTTTATTGCTAGGTGTTGTAATTATGGTATACTTAATAGAAGCGTCAGATTAAAAGAAAATAATGCTCAATGACGCTTCTATTAGGATGAAGACGATATCATATTATCAAACAAGTAATGCATCATATCATATAGAAGAAAATATAATTCCAATATCTGTCATTCCACTTACAAATGAAATGTCTGATTATAGAGTTATTGAATTCTATTATGATACAGAAGGAATATATAGACTTAGAGTATTTGATATTAACCTAAACGGTACAATATCATACCCAACTACAGAAATATATGCTATATTGCTTTATTACAGAAAAGTCTGACGCTTCTATTAAATATACAGCTATTATAAATATACCAGTAGAAGGTTATCGTTTTTCTATTGGAATTCCAGTATCTACAGGAATTGGAACTAATGATAATGGATCTAATAATACTCCAATAAATTTAGTATTACCAACAATGTATTATATTGATATTAGAGATTATATGATATATGCATATCAATTTACAATAAATATTGAGAGTGGTACAATAACTTCAGTAAGTAGAACTTATTCAGATATTATAATTTATTATATATTGAAGGAAAACAAGTAATAGATAATAATACA
>ERZ1034763.482-NODE-482-length-17994-cov-8.227605_pt1 | contig 17994 bp, 15 predicted proteins | sample MGYA00520701_ERZ1034763 | MGnify/ENA primary metagenome ERZ1034763 (study PRJEB33766, sample SAMN09781707) | gut metagenome | biome: gut microbiome | host: Homo sapiens | place: Madagascar | study: EMG produced TPA metagenomics assembly of the PRJNA485056 data set...
TTGGCAGTACTAATAGGTCGAGGGCTTGACCACAAGAGTCTTTTTTGGTCAGCTAAGTTAGCTAGAAATTCTTTATTCAGTTTTCAGGGTGTAACCCCTTTTAAATAGGTTGCCAAGCAACCACTACTGAATAAATTATGGCACACTACTTAGTGTGCCTTTTTTGTTATGTTTTGAAATTTTATTTTGTGATATATTTTGCATTGTAAGTTAAATTATGATATTATAACATTATCTGGAATTGCTATTGTGCTAATGTATTGTGATAGTGATATATATGATGATAAAATTACATTATTTATATGAGGATTGTTGTGTTATGGGTGCTAAATTGTATCAAGTATGGTTAAAGCGAATATATAAAAAACATAACATTTATGTTGGTATATCACTTGACATAAAGGACGATATTCTTGGTTACTTAACTTTTTTCAAGGCTAAGTGGATTACCTCTGCCCAAATAATTGATAAAGTTACCGGTGAGGCTGTTAAGAATATTGTTAATAATTCTTTTAGTGATGGTGAATATGAATGGAGTGCTTCTGATTTTACCACTTTAAAAATACAATATGCCTCTTTGTGCTGAATTTATCGAGTATTTTATTAATCATTGTAAATTAGGTGGAGTGGGTGGTCAACAATATGAAGAGAAAAGTATTTATATTATGTTTATTGTTAGTAATGTCAGTTATTTTTGGTGGTTGCAGTATTCCAAATTTAATTCTTAATAATAAGACAGAAAGTCACAAATATACTTTAACTGCAAGGCAAAAGCAGATTTTGAAGCAAGAAGGATTGTCTTTAGACTATGAAAAGTTGAATGATACGCAGAAGAGTGCAATTGACTCTATAGAAGATATTTTTAAATATCTGGACAAGACATATCCAAAGGAAAAATTTGAGTATTCAGGATATGTACCATACTCTACACTAGAGCCGGAACATTTAATTGTAGAAAGCCAATATGGTGAGGTCACTGTTAATAGATATGTATCAACTTACTTACCCGGTTTTCCATCTTCTTTTGATGACGATTTTAATGATGTTAAAGCTGCTGATATTTATGCAACTGTTGTTGATGATTATTTGGCAAAAAAATATGATACAGATAAGTATCTTGTAGATGTAAGTGTAAGCAAATATTTAGATGATACTTTTGACACTAAAACGATAGCTCAGAATTGTTATGGATGTGTTTCTGTTTATGTAGATGATAGTGTAGGTAGAAAAATATTTGAAAATATCGGTAAAGATGTGATTAATTTTATGAAAAGTAAAACAGGGAAGACGGGGGTATATTCAAATATTTATTTAATTAAAAGTTCTGATTTTAGTATGAATTTACTAGAAGAGTTTAGAAATGGTACATTAAATTCTGATTCAAAATTAAAGCATATAAGGTATTATAGGCGAGATGGTAAGGAAAAAGTATATGTAGTAAAGGGTGAGTAATATGAAGTTTGCTGAGTCTTTACTATGTTACTAGAACAGATAACATATACATACACTTTTTCAATATTACTATAATTCTTTAACATTTATTTTTCTATTTTATTTCATCATTTAAGAATTTATGATATAATATAACAAAAACTAAAGGATGTTATTTATGAAAAGACTGATTATAATTTCACTTGTTATTGTTACAATCTTTACTTTCGTTGGTTGTGGAACAGAAAGTAATTCAAGTTCAAAAACTTCAACAATAGTAACTACTACTGTTGACTCAGTAAAAAGCAATAAGTATTATAACGATATTGACAGTGCAATTCAAACAATTGTAAAGGCATACAAGACAAAGTCATTTAATGAGAGAGCTGCTATGTATCCTGATTACTTTATTAAGGGTGAATATGGTGGCAATGCAGGCCTAAAGGAAGCTATCAAAGGCTTTTATACTTGTGATACTGAGTATAAGATTAATTCAATTAAAGATATGACTGACAAGTATGCTGAGAAGTGTATTAAAGAAATAAAGGACTATTACGATATTGATGTTAATATTGAGAAAGTAGTTCTAGCTAATGTTTCTTACAAATACACTAACTATTCTGATAAGAGACTTGATGATTCTGAGTTAGTTCCAACTGATGAATACTATATTTCTATTGACGGTAAATGGTACTATGGTTGGGGACTTGAAATTAATTCTGAGGTTTCTGAGCAGGTTGTTGAGTGATTTAATTGTAAAATATTATAAATAAACTACATTTATTTATTTCCACTAATAAATTTTTCACATTATTTTTCTATTATGTAAATGTCTCTAAAATACAATTTTTTAGTTGACATTTCTAAAATACACGAATATAATAGGTACAAATCAAGAAACTGAAATGACAAAGGCGTCACACATTGAAGTGTGATGCCTTTTCTGCTTTCTTGAATATTGTTGCTGACAATGGGGTTATGCTATATGCATAACCTCTTTTTTACTTATCTGAATGTGTCAGAAATATTGTTCAGATAGAAAGAGGGAGTAAAAAGTGGAAAGTAAATTTCTCAAGAGATGTGTTTCAGTACTGCTAACTGTTTTGATGGTTTGCAGTGTGGCTGTTATTAATGTTTCAGCTGAAGAAACTAATGGTGATGGAAAGTTAAAAATTTCTGTAGTTAACTTCGATTCAAAATGGGGCGATGTTAACGCCAATGTAGCAAAAATGGTTGACTACATTGAAAAGGCAAAGGAAGACAATGTTGAATTTTTAGTTTTCCCTGAAATGTGTGTCAGTGGTTATTGTTATTCATATGACCTTGATGATGCACAAAGCAAAATGGCAGTTAAAACTGCTGAAACAGTTGATGGTCCAACAGCTACTAAGATTGCTAAGTTAGCTGATGAATACGATATGTGGATTGCTTATGGTGCAACAGAGGTTGTTCCTAATGATAGCAAACATGCTTACAACTCAGTATTTGCTTGTTCACCTGATGGCACAGTAACAACATACCAGAAGATGCATCCTGTTGAGGGTATATGGTGCAAAGCCGGTTCTACTCCAACAATTTTAAATACTGCTGAGGGTAAGGTTGGTGTTAGTATTTGTTACGATACATATGCAGTTCCTGAACTTGAAAGATATTATGATGCCCAGGGTTGTAGAGTTCTTCTAAATCCAACTGCTACATCAAGAGGTAGCTATGATGAAGAAGATGGTTCATTAAATACAACTAATTGGCAATGGTATTATGAAAACAGACTTGAGTCTATTGTTGACAGAGATGGAATGTACATTGCAAGTGCTGATTTAGCAGGTAAAGAATATGATGAAAATGGTGAGTTGCTATATAACTTCCCAGGTGGTAGTGTTGTAATTGGTCCGGGAGGTACTAGTGACTCAGGTAAATATTCAAAGGACTATGCCGGTGGTGCATCAGTTCAAGAACCGGGAATGTATACAGGAGAAATTACTTTATCATCAGCTCGTGGTGGTGATGTAAACAGTTCAATCTTCCAACCTAACCTATATACAGAATGGTATAAAGATTTGGCTGATGACACTAAGGAAGATAAAGTTTCTTCCGGTACAGTAAGTGACCCTACAATTGCAACAGTTAATTTCCAAGCAGTATGGGGTGATTTAGATAAAAACCTAGAACAGATGGAAAACTATATTGTAACTGCAAGTAAGAGTGATGCAGACATTATTGTATTCCCTGAAATGGCTCTACAAGGTTATTGTTCATCAAGTAATCCTGAAAGTGCTACATATAGACTTGCAGTTGACAAGGCTATTACAAAGAAAGGCTACTATGCTAAGACACTTTCTGAATATGCAAAGAAATATGATATGTATATAATCTTCGGTGCATCAGAAAAAATTCCGGCATCTGAAAATCCTGATGAACTTGATCAAGCATATAACTCAGCATTCTGTTGTAGTCCTGACGGTACAGTAACTACATATAGAAAGATTCAACCGGTAGAAGGTACATGGTGTAAGAGTGGTACTAATCCGGTAATTATTGAAACTCCTTATGGTGGAATTGGTTTAAGTATTTGTAAAGATACTTATTCCTATCCTGAATTGGAAAGATACTATGGTGCTAAGGGTTGTAAGTTTATTGTGAATCCAACTGCAACTTCTCGTGGTGGTGCATCAAGATGGAGTTGGTACTATAGCAGAAGACTTGAAAGTATTGTTGATAGAGATAAACTTGTTGTTGTTTCTGCTGACCTATGTGGTACTCAGTATGATAAAGACGGTACTGCACATTCAACATTCCCAGGTGGTAGCTGTGTAATTGCTCCTCTAAGAAGTGCAAAGAACAGTAGTTATGTTGACTATGTAGCCGGTTCATCAAAATATGACCCTGAAAATGTTGGAATGAGCATTGGTAGAATTAATACTGCATCTAAAAAATATAGCATTGGCTTTAGTATTGCAGGTTTTAACCCAAGCATTTATTCAACAATGTACGGTGTATTAGCCGGTACTAAGGATGTCAGCGAAATCACTGCTACTGAGTCAGCAATTGTCAGTGAGTCAACTGAAATAGTAGATGCCTCTACACTTAAAAAGTCAGGTTATTCACTTGAGAGTAAAGTATATAATGTTGAAACAGGATTAACAACACCTTTCTATGGTGACTCAATTTATAAGAAACTATCAAATGTTACTGCATCTGTAGTAGGTGATAGCACATCAGAAGTATATTCTGTAGTTGATGGTAAGTTAACTAAGGTTGATACAACATATAGTGACGGTAAACTATCATTTACAACATCAGGTGGTACATATTGTGTAGTAAGCTATAAGGAACTCCCTACAACCGTTACTGTTAATAAATCTGCTAAAGTATATGTAAAGGGTAACTATCAGATAAAAGCTAATGTAAGTAACGGTAAAGGCGCAACAACTTATAAGTCAAGCAACAGTAAGGTTGTAAAGGTGTCTTCAACAGGTAAGGTAACTGCACTGAAGAAAGGTACTGCAACTGTTACAGTAACTAATAATGGTGTTTCAAGTGCTGTTAAATTCACTGTAAGCAACCCAACACTTAATAAGAATATTGTAACACTAAAAGCTAAAAAGTCCTTTACACTTAAAATTACAGGAAAAATCGGTACTGCTAAAATTAAGTCAAGCAATACTAAGGTAGCTACTGTAAGTGCTAAAGGTAAAGTTATTGCAAAGAAAAAGGGTGTTGCTTATATTACAGTAAACACTAATGGCATTGTACTAAAGTGCAAAGTCATTGTTAAATAATATTGATACTGCTTTCTCCTAATATTAAAATACTCATACAGATTGACCTTGCTTATGCAGGGTCAATTTTGTTGCAATAAAGTAATAGTTATGTTAGAATGAAAAAACAGGATATATATTTTTGTTTTGAAAAGAGGTATATATGAAAAAAATATTGATTATGGGTGGAACAATCTTTGTAAGTAAATATCTTGCTACATATTTTATTGCAAAAGGCGATGATGTTTATGTGTACAATAGAAATACACACAAACAACCGAAAAAAGCAAAGTTAATTGTTGGAGATAGGAACAATATCGGTGATTCTTTGAAACAATATGACTTTGATTTAGTGATAGCAGTTAATACTTATACAGGTGATGATATGAAGGAATTGTTGTCATCTTTGTCCACTATAAAAGATATAGTCTTCATTAGTTCCAGTGCAGTTTATCCTGAAACCCTACCACAACCTTTTAAAGAGGAACGACTTGTAGGGGATAATTCAATATGGGGAGATTATGGAAGTAATAAAATAGAAGCTGAACAAGTATTGCTTAGTAAAGTTCCAAATGCTTATATAATAAGACCTCCTTATTTGTATGGAAAAATGCAAAATTTGTATAGAGAGGCTTTTGTATTTGATTGTGCTGAGATGAATAAACCTTTTTATATTCCTAATAATGGCGATATGAAATTGCAATTTTTTGATGTTGAAGATTTATGTAGGTTTATCGAAATCTTAATAGACAAAAAGCCTGACAATAGAATTTTTAATGTCGGTAACGAAAAAGTTGACACAATTAATACATTTGTAGAAACTTGTTATAAAGTTGTTGGTTCTGAATTGGAGAAAAAATATGTAGATGAAAGCTACAATCAAAGGGATTATTTTCCTTTTCATAATTATAGTTATTGTTTAGATGTATCAAAGCAGAAAGAACTAATGCCAACAACAAAGTCATTGTATCAAGGATTAAAAGAATCTTATGGATGGTACAAAAATCATAGAAATGATGTAAATAGAAAAGATTACATATCTTTTATTGAAAATGAATTAAAAGATATTTAAATATCACACAAAATTCATAAATCTATGATATAATAAGAAAAAAATTAAAAAGGAATGTATAATATGAAGAGATTAATTGTTATTGCACTGCTTGCAACTATGATGATTGGTGTTACAGGTTGTGGCAACAGTACAGACACAGGTTCAAGTACAACAACTACTACAGCCCAAAGTACCACACAATCAACTACTGTGACAACAACTGCATCATCAGCTGATACAAATAGTGTTGCAGCCAATGTATATGACGGTACAGGTGAGAAACAAGGTAAAAAGCTGGTTTCTATCAAGTGGAAAGAAAAGTCTAAAATTAATGTAATCAACAGTATGTTACATACAAGCAATGTTATTACTAAGTCAGGTGGGGGAAAGAAAAAGACCTTTAAGGCATCTGATGCTGACAAGATTTATGAAGTTGAATTAGTCAATAAAAACTATGATAACAACTACTTCTTTGTTTATATTATTGATAACAAGGTGTATATGCTTGGCAAAGAATTTGCAAAGGATGAGAATGCAGAAGTCAGTGGTTATGCTGATGTAACTGTTAAAGAATTTAACAGTCTTTTAAAATAAACTTTAGGCACTTACAGTTTTGTAAGTGCTTTTTATGTGGAAACAAAAGAAAAAAGCTAACCATAAAGGTTAGCATATAAGAAAGTTTTATAAAATTTGTATAATAACATAAAACAAAATCCCTACTCTTTCGAGTAGGGATAATTTATTTTATAGTAGAAAAGTAATTTTAAATTACTTTACGTGCCATAGATCCTTAGCATATTCTAGGATTGTTCTGTCAGATGAGAACATACCTGCATTAGCAATGTTGATTAAGCACTTCTTACCAAATGCTGTTCTATCCTGATAATCCTTGTTACCCTTAATCTTAGTATCAACATAATCCTGAAGATCAAGTAGTAGGAAGTAATGGTCTGGGTCATGCCAAGCAGTACCGTTTAGGATAGCTGTGTATAGTTCAGCAAATGAACCTTCGCCAACTGCACCACCGTCAGAGAATGTACCGTCAACCAGAGTATCAAGAACTGCCTTGATTTCTGGGTTGTTATCATATACTTCTCTTGGGTTGTAAGACTTGTTAGCCTTTAGTTCGTCAATTTCTTCAACTCTAGCACCGAAGATGTATTCATTTTCGATACCTGCCTGCTGAGCGATTTCAACATTAGCACCGTCATAAGTACCAAGTGTAACTGCACCGTTTAGCATAAACTTCATGTTACCTGTACCTGATGCTTCTGTACCTGCTGTAGAAATCTGTTCTGAGAAGTCAGCAGCAACAACAATCTTTTCTGCATAAGAAACATTGTAGTTCTGTACAAAGTGAACCTTTAGCTTATCCTTAGTATCAGGGTCGTTGTTAACTAGCTTAGCAACTTCGTTGATGTATTTAATGATAGCCTTAGCTCTGGCATAACCAGGAGCTGCCTTAGCACCAAAGATAAATGCTGTTGGCTGCCAATCCTTTAGTTCGCCCTTCTTTAGCTTGTTATAAATCATAACAATAGAGAATGCGTTTAGTAGCTGTCTCTTATATTCGTGAAGTCTCTTAACCTGAATGTCAAAGATGAATGATGGGTCGATTTCAACACCTTCAGTATTCTTGATGTAGTTAGCAAGCTGAGTCTTCTTCTTCTTCTTAATTGTGTTAAATGCACGAACAGTCTTAGCGTCAATGTTCTTTTCAAGACCCTTAAGAACTGATAGATCCTTTAACCAACCATCGCCAACTCTTTCTGTGATGAAGTCAGATAGTTCTGGGTTACATAGACCTAACCATCTTCTCTGTGTGATACCGTTAGTCTTGTTCTGGAATCTTTCAGGATATAGTTCATACCATTCCTTTAGAACATCGTCCTTTAGGATTTCTGTATGAATCCAAGCAACACCATTTACATAAGAACCAACATAACAAGCAAGTCTAGCCATATGAACTAGGTCGCCGTCAATGATAGCCATTTTCTTAGCAAACTGTTCATCGCTAACACCTTTAGCGTGCATATCGTTGTATTCGTGAATAGCAATTCTTTCGATAATTGTAAGAATTTCAGGTAGAATTTCTCTAATTAGGTTCTTGTCCCACTTTTCAAGTGCTTCGCCAAGAACTGTGTGGTTTGTATAAGCAAATGTCTTCTGTGCAATATCAAGAGCTTCTTCAAAACCAATACCTTCTAGACCTAGAAGTCTGATTAGTTCAGGAATAGAAATAACAGGGTGAGTATCGTTTAGCTGAATAGCTGCATGACTTGAGAACTTGCTGAAGTCATTGCCGTACTTAGCCTTATATCTCTTAATAATATCCTGTAGGGAAGCTGAACAGAAGAAATACTGCTGTTTTAGACGAAGTAGCTTACCTTCGTGAGTACCATCGTTTGGATATAGAACAGAAGAAATGTTTTCTGCATCGTTCTTAGCCTTTACAGCTTCATCATAGTGTGATGCGTTAAATGCTAGGAAGTCGAATTCGTCAACTGCTTCTGCCTGCCATAGACGAAGAGTGTTAATGCTCTTTGCACCATAGCCAATAACAGCCATATCATAAGGTACAGCCTTAACTGTCTGATCCTGGAACTTAACTTCAACTGCATCTTCTTCTCTACGGATGCACCATGGATCTTCAAATCTCTGCCAGTTATCAGCAATTTCTACCTGATAACCATCTTCGATTAACTGCTTAAATAGACCGTACTTATAACGGATACCATAACCGTCTAGTGGAACTTCCTGAGTAGCTGCTGAATCTAGGAAACAAGCTGCTAGTCTACCTAGACCACCGTTACCAAGAGCTGCATCATCAATATCTTCAAATACATTGATGTCAATACCCTTAGACTTTAGTAGCTTCTTAGTTGTGTCAAGAATACCCATGCAGTATAGATTGTTGTACATCATTCTACCCATTAGGAATTCAGCTGAGAAGTAGTATGCTCTTCTCTTAGAAGCTTCCTTCTTCTGACACTTTTCCCAAGTATCAGCGATTTCACCCATCATTGCTTTACCTAGGCAAAGGTGAAGTTCTGCCGGTGTAAGTTCCTTAAGAGTCTTACAGTAGTCGTTTTTTGCTGTTAATTCAAGATTTTCAATAATGCTCATTTTTTAATTTTCCTCCAGTCTTGAACTGTTGATTACCATTTCCTTTAGCTGGTCTGCTAGTTCATCTGTTAGCACACTGCCGTCAATTCTCCAAACCCAGTTACCACCAAGTGTTGATGGAACATTCATTCTTGCCTCTGTACCAAGACCAAGAATATCCTGCATCTGGATAATAGCTGTGTTAGCAACACTTTCGTATGCTGTTCTGATGATACCCCAGTTAAATGCTTCCCATTCAGGCATCTTACAGTATTGTCTAGCAAAAGCAACATCTTCAGGCTTAGCTTCTGCTGCCCAACCCATAAGGGTATCGTTGTCGTGTGTACCAGAATATACAACACAGTTTTCTGTGTAGTTGTGTGGTAAGTAATCATTAGCCTCACCACTATCAAAAGCAAACTCCAATACCTTCATTCCAGGGTAACCGGTTTCTTTTAGAAGTTCCTTTACACTGTCAAAAAGGTCGCCTAAATCTTCAGCAACGATTGGTAGGTCACCTAGCTTTTCCTTCATCATATTGAAGAATTCAATGCCGGGACCGTCATACCAGTCACCACCGATAGCATTTTCGGCCGGATAAGGAATGGCATAATAAGTATCAAAAGCTCTAAAGTGGTCAATTCTTAGAATATCAAAGAGCTTTGATGCAGCAGCAATACGATTGAACCACCATTCATAATCTGTTTCTTTTAGATAATCCCAGTCGTACAATGGATTGCCCCATAGCTGACCTGTTGCAGAGAAATAGTCTGGTGGACATCCAGCTACTCTTACAGGTTGATTGTTTTCGTCAAACCAGAAAATTTCAGGATTTGCCCAAGTATCTGCTGAGTCCATAGCAACATAGATTGGCATATCACCAAGAATCTTGATGCCAAGGTCATTTACATACTTTCTGAATGATTCCCACTGTTCATAGAACTTGTACTGTAGGAAGCTCCAGAAGTCAATTTCATCCTTGAACTTTCTTTCGTATTTTTTAATAGCCTCAGGCTCACGAAGCTTGATTTCTTCGTCTGGCCATTCTGTCCAGGCTTTCATATCAAAGTTTTTCTTAACAGCCATATAAAGGGCATAGTTCTTTAGCCACTTGCTGTTCTTTCTCTTGAAAGCAGTAAAAGGCTTTCTGTCGCAATTCTTCTTGAAATTCTCAAATGCAACTCTTAGTACATCAAATCTGTACCAATAGATAGTAGCATAGTCGATTTCAAATTCTGAGTCGCCCCAGTAACCCTTGTCAATATCTTCTTGAGTAAGTAAACCTTCTTCCTTGAGAGTATCAAGGTCGATCATATATGGATTACCTGCAAAAGTTGAAAAAGACTGATAAGGTGAGTCGCCGTAGCTTGTAGGACCAACAGGAAGAATCTGCCAGATCTTCTGACCTGCTTTCTTCAAAAAGTCTGCAAACTCACGAGCTTCTTTACCTAGTGTACCAATACCGTAAGGAGAAGGTAAACTAGTAATAGGCATTAAAATGCCGGCTTCTCTTGCCATAATGTCAACTCCGTTCGTTAATATTTAGTTGTCTATTTTCCGTTTAATGGAATACCAATATTAAAAATGTTGTGTTTGTTTCGGTTGCCTACACAACTTAGGCAAAAACCAACTTCTAAAATTTTACCATAAATCTTGACAAAAATCAAGTATTTTCTATTCTACTGAGTTCCTAGTAGCCTTGATTGCAAGTAGCATACATAGGTTTGTAGTCATTGTTCGCACTTCATTTCTAGAATGTGGTGTATAGTGGCAAAGTTCAGCCCTATATATTGTGGTACTTTCTTTTGTTGCAATTCCTATAAAAACTAATCCCACAGGCTTTTTGGCTGTTCCACCGGTAGGTCCGGCAATGCCTGTTGTTGATACCCCTATATCAGATGAGGAAAGTTCCTTAATTCCTTCACACATCTGAGTGGCAGTTTCTTCGCTAACTGCACCTACTGTATCTAGTGTTTCGTTACTAACACCTAGGATTTTGTTTTTGATTCTGTTTGCATAGGAACAAACTCCCAGTTCAAAAACATTACTTGCACCACTGACATTTGTAATTCTCTGTGAAATCATACCACCGGTACAACTTTCGGCAGAACTGATTTTCAGTTTTCTGTCTGTCAGTTCCTTTACAAGGGTGTTTTCTAAAGTAGCAGTATCTATATCTTTCATTAAGTTATAATAATCTTTGTCTGTGATTAAAGTAGTCATTTTATCACCTCGTTATTATTTTATCAAAAAACCTTATCTATTGCAATTATAGTTGTGTTTTGTTATATTAGTTATAGACTAAAATGACTTTACGGTAATTTTATTTGGGTGAACATTGTTTGCCCTACCTTTTATAATATAGGATACAAGGAGCAAAGCTATGCCACATTTTTTTGTTGATGAAGAAATTGAGTCAAAGGAATATTCACTTTTTGGTGAAGATGGTCGCCATATATCAAAAAGTCTTAGAATGAATAAGGGTGAGTCCTTAACCTTGTGTTCGCCAAGTGGTACTGTTCACAATTGTGTTGTAGAAGAAATAAGTGGTGATATGGTAAGAGTAAATGTTCTTTCCAGCAAAATTTCCGAAGCTGAACCTGATGTAAAGGTAACACTTTATCAAGCCCTACCTAAAGGTGACAAAATGGAGCTTATTATTCAAAAGGCAGTTGAAATCGGCGTAAGTGAGATTGTGCCTGTTATTTCTTCAAGATGTGTCAGCAGACCTGACAAAAAGTCATTAAGTAAGAAAACAGTCAGATGGCAAAAAATTGCAAAACAAGCTGCTATGCAAAGTGGCAGAGGAATTGTACCTAAAGTTAGGGAATGTATTTCCTTTAATGATGCAGTAAAAAGTGCTAAAGGAGATAAAGTTATTTTTTATGAACTTGGTGGAGAAAGTGTAAAAACTATTCTAAAGGATAAGCCAAGTGAAATAAGTATGTTTATTGGCAGTGAAGGTGGATTCAGTTCTGAGGAAGTTAACCTTGTTACAGAAAACGGTGGCAGAAAAGCTACCCTAGGTAAAAGAATTTTAAGAGCAGAAACTGCACCTTTGGTTGCATTAACTTTAATTATGTATGAAACAGACAATATGGAATGAGGTAATAAAAATGACAGGGATTATTTGTGCATTAAAAATCGAAGTTGACGGTTTAAAGTCAGCAATGGATAGTAGCGAAGAGAAAACAATCGCAGGTCTTGACTTTATCAGTGGTAAAATCAACGGTAAAGATGTTGTACTTCTTGAATGTGGTATCGGTAAAGTAAATGCTGCTATCGGTACTCAGATTATGATTGACTACTATAAGCCTGATGTAATTATTAATTCAGGTATTGCAGGTAGTTTAAGTAAAGACTTAAAGATTGGCGACATTGTTATTTCTAAGGATTGTGTTGAACATGATATGAACGGTACTGCAACCGGTGATCCTAGAGGCGAAATCTGGTACACTGATGAAAGAAGAATTGATATTCCGTCAGATAAGGCTACATATGAAAAGTTATATGAATGTTGCAAAACTATTGATGACATTAATGTTGTTGTTGGCAGAGTAGCAACAGGTGATATTTTTATTGCTGATGTGGATAAGAGAAAGTATGTTGCAGACAAATTCGGTGCTTTATGTTGTGAAATGGAAGGTGGAGCAGTTGGCCATGTTTGTTACAGAAACAAAGTGCCATATGCAGTTCTTCGTTCAATTAGTGACGATATGAACCACAATGAATTCTTAGATTTTGAGAAGTTTAAGGTTCTGGCTGCTGAACATTCAATTAAAGTTATGAAAGAATTTTTAAAATAATCATTACACTAAGAAAGCCTTACAGAGTTCTGTAAGGCTACTTTAGTATTTATATTTCATTTTTGTTTCTATTATATCTACAGCTTCAAGAACCTTGTTGTATTTTAGGTACTTGATTTTGTAGAATTTTCTTTTGTTTGAATAAACATAAATTCTTAGATGAGCAGTTTTGTAAAAAACCTGGAAAGGACTTTGCCTAATCTGTACATACTGAATTTTGTCATACGGAATGTAAGTTCTTGTAATGTTCAGCTTATCAAAGTAATCAATCTGTACTGCCTTATCACAAATGGTTATGCTACTTTTTGTGTAGGAATAAATTCTGAAAAATAGCCAGTAAACAAATACTCCAAGTATAGCGAATAAAGGAAATCTAACAATTTCTGCAAAATAACCTAGGTAGTGAAGTATTAGCATTACTGCAACAGTACCTAATATGCAATAGAAAGGAAACCATAGGTAGGACATAAATTCTGTCTTTTTAGGTTTAACTTTGTAGTTTTCTTCTGTTGGCAGAGTTGTGATTTTGCTGAGAATTTTGTTGATATTTTCTTCTCGGTCAGCAGGTATAAGCAAACTTCTGTCACCTTTTTGTGCACCACTGCCTATTGTTTGAATGTAGGCACTTTTTAGACGAAGAAGTAACATCAGTACACTTTGCTTTATTTGAATTGCATTTAACTTTTCCGTAGTTGTAACAAATTCATATCTGTTCAGTAATCCTCTTGAAATGTGGATTATGTTATTCTTTATCTTTGTTGAGAAAAACGCATTGCTGGAAAGCTGATACACATAGGCAATACCCCAACAAATTATCATTAATGTTGCAAGACCTGATACAGCAGGAGGTACACCAATCTTAATAATGTAAGAAGAAATATCCAGTCTATTTACAAAATAGTTTTTAAAAATATCCACAACAATATCGGAAGTTTTATATAGGACAGGTGCTATAATAAGCAAACCTGTAAGTGCGTTACTCCATGTTGCAGCCATTAGAATTATTCTAAGGAAACCACCTTTATACTTTAGGTCAACATCTTGTTTGCCGAAAATCTTAGCCTTTAGTGCAAGGTCGTTTTTTTTACTTAGGAAAAGGTTGTAGTCACCTTTAGCAGTATAAGAACCGGGTGTGTTTATAATAACCTTCCTTGCTCTGAAAATTCTGTACATAAATGTCCTTTCAACATAAACAGACTGAATACAGTTGTAGGGAATATCAGCTCTTTTCTTAAAGAAAAATCCTTTCTTTGTATAGACACTTTTCTCTTTCTCTAGGTACATTGTACTTCTGTATTCAAGAATAATATACGCAAATAGAAAAACAACACACAAAGCAGAAATAGAAAAGTTAGTGATAAAAGCAGCAGTTGTTGTTGGCTTATACAAAAAGTTTTGTAGTACAGGAACAACAAGCAAAGGAAATAGCCTTGTTAAATCATATAAAATTGTATAGAAGTGAGCTTTCTTGTATAGCTTTCTGTTCCTAAATTTCACAACTATATCCTTTCTTTATTCTTTGTATGCTCTAAATAATCTTCCTAAGTCGGCATCAACCTGACTGACATAAGCAGTAGCACCTGCAGTATGGAATGCTACAGTATAAACTTTGAAAAGTCTTTGTACCGGTGTTTGGATAAGTTCAACATACTGAATTTTCTTTGCCATTATGTTCATTCTTTTTCTCATCAATATACCTTTGGTTATGGTGATACCGTCTTTCCTTACAACAAGTGTTGTAACATGATAAACAAGAGGTACGGCAATAAGATATATAATTAAGAATGTTAACAAATCCACTCCGGCAACAATAAAAGCTATTAAAGGTGAAAAAATATATATGCCACCACTAATAAATGCAAAAAGTAAACAAATAATAGCACATCTTGTACGCCAAACTTTCTTTGCATTTTTGGATAATTTTCGTTCCATTAGTTACTCCCAATAAAAAATATATGTATAATCATTATATATAAAATGAAACGACTTGACAAGTTGATATTTTTAAAGTAGAATATTATACAGAAAACCAAGGCTTTTTCTAAATAATTTAATGATACTAAAAGTAATGATCAGGAGAAGTAAGCAGCAAAATCTTTTCAGAGAGTTGTCGGATGGTGCAAGGCAATATGATTGGCTGGTGAAAGTAACCTGTGAACTTAACATTCCAAAGGGAAACTCAGTAGAGTGTTACGGTAGTTCTCCGTTAACAGAACAGCATTCGGTTGTTGCCTGATGTGTAAGGCTTATTTTTATAAGCGAAGTAGAGTGGTACCACGGGGTTTATTAGCTTCGTCTCTTATGAGACGGGGTGTTTTTTTATTTCCGGAACTTTTAGTTATTTTGAAAAATAAAGAGATAGGGGAAAAGAATATGCAATTAACAGGTGCAGAAATTATATGCGAATGTTTACTTGAACAGGGCGTTGACACAGTATTTGGTTATCCCGGTGGTGCAGCACTAAATACATATGATGCTCTTTACAAGTATAGCGACAAAATCACTCATATCCTAACTGCTCATGAACAGGGTGCTGCTCATGCTGCTGACGGTTATGCTCGTTCAACCGGCAAGGTTGGTGTTGTATTTTCAACATCTGGTCCTGGGGCTACTAACCTTGTAACAGGTATTGCAACTGCAAATATCGACTCAATTCCTATGGTTGCTATCTGTGGTAATGTTTCTAGAGATTTACTTGGCAGAGATGCTTTTCAGGAAGTTAATATTTCAGAAGTTGTTAAGCCAATTACAAAGGCTTCTTTCCTAGTAATGGAAATGGAGGACTTAGCTCCAACAATCCGTAAGGCTTTTGAAATTGCTCAAAGTGGCAGAAAAGGTCCTGTTCTTATTGATGTACCTAAGGATATTACTGCTATGAAGAGTGAATACACTCCAAAGGAAAAGTTTGTTCCTAATAATGAGTTTAAGGCTCAGGATGATGCAATTAAGAAAGTTCAAGAAATTCTAAGAAATGCTAAAAGACCAATGATTTATGCCGGTGGTGGTATTATTTCTGCAAATGCTTGTGATGAATTTGTTAAGTTTGCAGAGAGAATTGACGCTCCTGTATGTTGTTCACTAATGGCACTAGGTTGTATGCCTGCCGACCATCCACTGTTTGTTGGTAATATCGGTATGCATGGTGGTTACGAAACAGGAATGGCAACAGATAATGCTGATGTTATCATTGCTTGTGGTGCAAGATTTTCTGACAGAGTTGCAGGGGATAGAGAAAAGTTTGGTCAACAAGCTACTATTATTCAGCTTGATATTGATGCTCACGAAATTCACAAAAATGTTAAGGTTGACAACTGGGTTATCGGCGATTTAAAGGATACACTTGTAAAGGTTGTTGATGGATTAGAACAGAAGAACAATCCTACTTGGATTGAACAGATTATGGATTGGAAGAAGAAAATCACTATCAGCGATATTAACAAAGAAGGTTACTGCCATCCATATCAGATTCTTGACGAAATTAACAAGATTAAGTCTAGAGAAGACATTGTTGCAACTGATGTTGGTCAGCACCAGATGTGGGTTGCACAGAGAACAGAGTTCTTTGAACCAAGAACATTCCTAACATCAGGTGGTTTAGGTACAATGGGCTTTGGTATGGGTGCTGCTATCGGTGCTAGTATGGGAAATATGGACAAGAGAGTTTTCTTAGTAACAGGTGACGGTTCTTTCCATATGAACATTAATGAACTTGTAACAATGAAGTCATATAACATTCCTGTTGTAGTTGTTGTTATGAACAACTCAGTTCTCGGTATGGTTCGTCAATGGCAAAAGCTATTCTACGGTTGCAGATTCTCAAACACAGACCCACACAGAGCAACAGACTTTGTAAAGGTTGCCCAGGGTTACGGCATTAAGGGCTTAAGAATTACTAAGCCTGAGGAAATTCATAATGTGCTAAAGAAGGCATATGATATGAATGAACCGGTAGTTGTTGATTGTGTAATCAGCCCTGATGAAAATGTACTACCAATGATTCCTCCGGGAAAAACAGTAAACGAAATTGTTACTTCAATGGATTAATTAAATACAAAATTTATTATTAGCAAAGGTGCTTGTCTTATGATAAGCACCTTTCTGTCATTTTGTCATAAATTAAATTTGTTATTCATATAGAATTAATAGGAATTTATCTTGCTAAAGTCAAAAAGTTGTGATAAAATGAAAGATATACATATTAAAAATTAGATTACTATACCATTTTAAAGGATGTGATTTTCATGGGTAAATATAGCGACCTTACTCCTGAAATTATAGAACTAAGTAAAATTTGTTGCAAAAACAGTCTTATTGACCCTAGCAACTATGATAAGTATGATGTTAAGAGAGGACTTAGAGACTCTAACGGTAAAGGTGTTCTTACAGGTTTAACAGAAATCTCAGAGGTTAATTCTGTTATTGAAGATGAAAACGGAAACAGAACTCCTATTCCCGGTGAACTTTTCTACAGAGGTTATAGCATTGAGGACTTAGTAAATGGCTTTATCCATGATAAGCATTATGGATTTGAAGAAGTTTCTTATTTGCTACTAATGGGAGATTTGCCTAATCAAGAACAGTTTGAAGAATTTAATCAGCTACTTGGTTACTACAGAACTTTGCCTGATACATTTGTTCGTGACATTATTATGAAAGCTCCATCAAGAAATATTATGAATGCTTTGTCTAAGGAAGTACTTACACTTTACAGTTATGACGAAAAAGCAGAGGACACTTCTGTTCCTAATGTACTTCGTCAATGTATTCAGTTAATTGCACTTTTACCTGTACTTGCAGTATATAGCTATCAGGCATTTAACTATTTCCACAACAAGCAGAG
>ERZ1034763.483-NODE-483-length-17951-cov-4.865054_pt1 | contig 17951 bp, 18 predicted proteins | sample MGYA00520701_ERZ1034763 | MGnify/ENA primary metagenome ERZ1034763 (study PRJEB33766, sample SAMN09781707) | gut metagenome | biome: gut microbiome | host: Homo sapiens | place: Madagascar | study: EMG produced TPA metagenomics assembly of the PRJNA485056 data set...
GAAGTAAGAAGTGAGGATAAGCCGTGGCTAGTTTGATGGATGATTTGGCAGATGTACTTCTGCAGGAAGATAAACAATATCAGGAGCTGATTGTTCTTTCAAAAGAGAAGACAGATGTACTGGTTGCCGGAAATGTAAAGAGACTGGAAGAAATTACTGCAATGGAGCAGGAAATGACAGATGTGCTTCATGGATATGAAGTGCGCCGCAGAACCATCTTACAGGATATGGCAGATGTACTGGGTAAATCAAAGGATGATTTTACCATTGAGACCATGATACAGATACTGGAATCACAGCCAAAAGAACAAAGCCGCCTTATTTCACTTCGGGATAAACTTCACAGGACGTTAAAGGAAATGGCACAGCTAAACACACAGAATCAGGCACTGATTAAACAGTCCTTAGAGATGGTGGAGTTTGACCTGACCTTGTTTAAGAGCCTGCGGCAGGCACCGGAAACGGCAAATTATAACAAATCTGCATACAATACCGGAGATTTGTTAGGAAGCAGTGCTTTTGACACGAAACAGTAGGCAGGAGGAAATGTACCATGGCAAATGGAATGGGAAGTTTATATATTGGTTCTTCTGGACTTCGGACAAGCCAGAATGCCTTAAATACGACAGCAAATAACCTTGCGAATGTTGATACAACCGGATATGTGCGCCAGCAGGTCATTCAGGCGGACCGCCATTACAATACATTTGATAAAAATGCAGCAATCAGTAATCAGCAGTCCGGACTTGGTGTAAGTATTGCAGATGTCATTCATTCAAGAGATATATTTTTAGATAAATCATATCGTACAGAGACTGGAAGACAGTCTTTTTATTCCGCATGCTACTCTGCAACAAATGAAATTTATACTTATTTTCAGGAGCTGGAGGGAGAAGCATTCCAGGATAGTATCTCGTCTTTATATACTGCATTTGAAGAGTTCTCCAAAGATCCTTCTGATTCGGTAAACCAGAACCTTGTAATGCAGAAATCGAGTCTGTTTATCAGCCGGGCGAAAGCCGTTTACACAAGCTTACAGAACTATCAGAATAATTTAAATACAAAAATTTCCAAAGATATTGACCGGATTAATGAACTGGGAAAGAAAATCTATGATTTAAACGAAAGCATTGTAAAAATCGAGGCTGGTGGAGTCGAGACTGCAATGGAATTAAGGGACCAGCGGGATAACGCACTGGACGAACTGGCAGGTCTGGTTCATATTGACTATGATGAGAAATACGATGGAACTGTATTTGTTTCAATAGAAGGTGTTGATTTCGTAAATCGTGCCCAGGTATATGAGATGGGAAAAAGCGTAGATGATGAGACCGGTTATATTACACCATACTGGCCGCAGATGTCAGATACGAATCGTGGACAGACAGCTGATGTATTTAACTTTAATGTAGATATTTCATCTGCTTATAATACCGACATCGGAGAATTGAAGGCACTGGTAATGCAGCGTGGAAATTATGTGGCAGATTACCGTGATATAGAAGGAAAATCCCGTCAGGAATATAATGATGATGCAGGAATGTCTGTAATGCTTTCTACAGAGGCAGAATTAGACCAGCTGGTACATAAAATGGTTACAGCAATCAATGATATCTTCTGTCCGAATGTGGAATATGCCGGCACAGATTTAACCGGAACAACAGCAGATGGAAGTACTTTTACCATTACACAGGGAATGAAAGTTTTAGATACAGATAACTGCGCAGTAGGAAGCAATGGAAAGCTTCCACCGCAGGAGCTGTTTTCCAGGGTAGGAACGGATCGCTATACAGAGGTGAATGTAACGGATGCGGCTGGAAATACCAAAACATACTATGTATACAATGAGGAAAGTGCAACAGATATTTCTAAAATGTATACCTTGTCCAGCCTTAAGGTAAATGATGAAATTATCAGCCAGCCATCTTACATCCCGCATCTGACACAGGATAGTGATAATAAACAGGTAGCACAGCAGCTGGGTACCGCATTTACAGAGATGTGGAAGAAGAGTGAGATTTCTTTGAACCCAAATGCTACCAGTAAATGTACCTTTATGGAATATTATGCACAGATGATTGGTGAAACAGGAACAGCAGGTTCTGTTTACAATACCATGTCAGAGACACTGAATAATACGGTAAATACTGTTGATAATAAGCGTCAGCAGGTAATCGGAGTTTCTTCTGACGAGGAACTGACCAGTATGATTCAGTTCCAGAATGCTTACAATGCAGCCAGCCGCTTTATGAATGTGGTAAGTGACATGATAGAGACTTTAATTAACGGATTGTAATATAGAAGAGGTGGGAATATGCCGTCACAATTTTTTGGATTAAATATAGCAGCATCTGCATTAAATGCATTTCAGGCATCTGTAAATACTGCTGCCAATAACGTATCCAATGTACAGACCAAGGGTTACAGTAAACAGGTAACGAATAAAGAAGCCGGTGAAGGAATGCGTGTCAATGCAAAATACGGAACCACCGGAACCGGAGTAAATGCGGTTTCTGTTACACAGCTCCGGGACAGTTATTATGATACGAAATACTGGAATAATAACGGAAACCTTGGATTGTATCAGAAACGTCTTTACTATATGGAACAGATTCAGACATATTTTACAGATGATGATACGGAAAAGGGTTTTTCCACATTATTAAAAACCATGTTTAATAATCTGGATACCACACAGCATACGAACTTTGATGAAAATGTAAGAAAGCAGTTTATTGGAAGCGCCCAGAGTCTTGCCACCTATTTTAACGGAGTTGCTACGAACCTTCAGGAATTACAGGGAACCTTAAACAATGAGATTAAGTCTACTGTAGATAATGTAAACTCCATCGCAGAGAAAATTGCATTGATTAATAAGCAGATTAATCAGGTGGAAATCAATGGTGGACATGCCAATGAGCTGAGAGATAAGAGAGCACTTTTGGTGGATGAACTTTCCGCAATTGTTCCGGTTGAAATATCAGAAGTCCCGATTACCAACAGTAACTATCCGGATATGGATCTTGGAATTAATAAATACACCGTGAAAATCAATGGACAGACCATGGTGGACGGATACGATTACCGTACCCTCTCCTATGAAGCGAGAGAGCAGAAGATTAACCAGACTGATATCGATGGATTATATGACCTGACCTGGTCAGATACCGGAGTTAAATTCAATGCAGCCAGTGCATCCATGGGTGGAAGCTTAAGAGCTTTGTTTGAGATGCGGGATGGAAATAATGCAGAGAACTTTACCGGTAAAATAGGAACAGAAGCCGGAAGTATCCAGAATACTGTGGTAGATGGAAGAACCGTAACACAGATTACCGTAAAGAATCCATCTATGACGGATGTAGAGAAATTATCCATTGCAGAACAGGGAATCATAACCGTATTAAATAATGATTATCTTTATTCCGATTTTACCATGAATGCAGATGGAAGTTATACTTTTACATTAAAACAGGAGTTAAATGCATCCCAGAGAAGCAAGTTCTTAGGAGAAAGTGTCAGCATTGGAAAGAGTGTGGATGCCATGGGAATCCCATATTATATGTCCCAGATGAACCAGTTCTTAAGGAGCTTTACCAAAACATTTAATGATATTGAACGTGGAGACGCAGCTGATCCGGCAGTAGATTTGAATGGAAAAGAAATGGGAAGCTTCTTTGTAGGAAAGAGAGCTTTAGGCGGAGAATATGATTTTACAGATACACAGATATCCTCCGGTTCCAATACCTATTATCAGCTGACAGCATTAAACTTTGCTGTAAATTCAGAGTCCATAACAGACCCGGGAAGATTTGCAGCAGTAACCAGGTCGGAGTACACCGATGGTGTGGATAAATATACATTGCTGGATAGCTTGAAGAAATTAGAGAGTGATACCAAGCTTTACCGTGGAACGGGGGCAGATGATTTCTTACAGTGCCTGCTTTCGGATATTTCTGTAGATACAGAAGAAGCGGAGCTTTTCAGCAAGAATTATTCCAATATAGAGTCGACTATCAATATGCAGAGACAGTCGGTATCCGGTGTAGATGAAGATGAAGAAGCACTGGACTTAGTAAAATTCCAGAATGCATATAATCTGGCATCCAAGATGGTTTCTGTTATGGCAGAGATGTATGACAGATTAATCTTAGAGACCGGAGTATAAGGAGGTTTGTTAGAATGAGAGTAACCAATAACATGATCATGAGCAATACCAAAATAAATATCAATGGAAACAAGACCAATGTGAATACATTGAATAATCAGATGACTTCACAGAAGAAAATCAGTAAGCCATCCGATGACCCGGTTATTGCTATCCGTGCACTTCGGCTGCGCAGCAGTTTAAGCCAGATTAATCAGTATTATGAAAAAAATATTCCGGATGCAGAGGCGTGGTTAGATGTTACCGAAACCTCTCTTACTAACATGAAAAAGCTGCTGACTACCATCCACACCCAGTGTGATGCAGGAGCCAATGGAACACTGACGGAAGAAGACCGTAAGACTATTTTAAAGCAGTTACAGTCCTTAAGTGACCAGATTTATTCTGAAGGTGATGCAGATTATGCAGGAAGAACAGTATTTACCGGTTATAAGACGAATTCAACCTTGACATTCCAGGCAGACAGCAAAGAGACTTATAATATCAGCGAGTATTTATCCGCAGATAAAATCGAAGAATATAATTATTCCTATGGAAATGTTAAGACTCCGACAGCTGCAGACGTAGCTGCAAAGACAGCACCGGGTACACCGGAGAATACTACACTGCACAGATTGCGCCTTTCCTATGACAATATTACCGATATTACTGGGGGAAAAATCAGTTACAGTTATACAGACACAACAACCGGACAGATGACCACGAAGGAACTGAATGTTACCACTGTTACCACCAGTGATTTAGAAGCGTCTTCTTATGCAATAGCAGATAATGACATCGTATTTAATAAAGACACCGGTGAATTCCTGATGGGAAAAACACTGGCATCAAATCTGAAATCATTAGGAGCAACGGTTTCTATAAATTATGATAAGACCGGATTTTCCAAAGGAGAATTAAGACCGGAGAATTATTTTGACTGTACCAATAATACAGATGCGGCTAATCCAATCCAATATACTAATTTTGAAAATGGAAAGAGAGTCCGGCAGGATATTGAATATACCATTGCATCGAATCAGACACTGGTGGTAAATACACAGGCAAGCACCGTGTTCAATTCTGATATCGCAAGAGATTTAGATAATCTTACTTCCATTGTGCAGTCAGCGATTGACGCACATAGTGTAGTGGATAACATTAAGGAAATGAAAGGCTTAAGCCAGTATTCCTCAAAGGACGACCAGGAATATTTGGAAAGCTGTCTGGCTGCCGCCCAGAAACAGGCAGATTATGCGGACCATCAGTTGCAGACAGTATTTAACAGGGGATTGACAAAATTCGAAGGCTATATGTCAGATGTAAACCTTGCAATCACGGATGTGGGAAGCAAGGGACAGCAGCTTGATATCACAAAGAACCGCATGTCTAATCAGCAGCAGACGGTAGAGGCATTAAAATCAGACAATGAGGATAAGGATTTATCAGAGATTATCATTGACTATACTTCTTCCTATACTGCATATCAGGCATCTTTACAGGCGGCCGCTAAATTAGAAAGACAGACTTTACTGGATTATCTGTAAGAAAGGAGAAAGTGACATGAAAGCAGCAACAAGATTGTTTGGGAAAATAGAAATTGACGAAAGCAAAATCATAACATTTGAGGACGGAATCATTGGATTTCCGGATATGAAGAAGTTTACCTTAATCTTCGATGAAGAAAAAGAAGGCAGACCATCCATATCCTGGTTACAGTCCATGGACGAGCCGGAGATAGCATTTCCGGTAATGGATCCGCTGTTCGTTTGTGAAACATATAATCCGAGTGTGGAAGATGAATTGTTAAAGAACCTTGGAACCATAAAAGAAGATAACCTTTATGTACTGGTAACAGTTACCGTGCCGCAGGATATCAAAGAACTTGCAGTAAACTTAAAAGCACCGATTGTAATTAATACAGACACAAGAAAAGCGAGTCAGATTATCGTAGAGGATGACCTGCCGGTAAGATACAGAATTTATGAAATTTTAGAAGAAGCAAAGAAGAAGGCAGGTGAATAAGATGCTGGCATTAACAAGAAAAAAGGGAGAATCCCTTGTTGTCAATAACAATATTGAGATAACAGTACTGGAAATCAGAGGAGACCAGATTAAAATCGGCATCTCTGCACCGAAAAATGTGCCGGTATACCGGAAAGAAGTATATTTGCAGATTCAGAAGGAGAATGAAGCTTCTCTTAAAGCCGATGGGTTAGAAGCTTTGAAAAATTTACTGTAACCGCTAAATAAATTTACGGCTTCTACCGATATAAGAGTTAGAACAATGGTAAACGGAAATGACAAGAAGCACATGGAGGTGTAAGCAATGTCAATTGAATCAATCAGAAACAGTGGATCGGTGTATCAGGGAAGTTCTCCGGTTCAGGGAACAATAAGAGAAAGTTCCGCAGTAACAACAGAAGGATTACAGACAAGTGCAGATGAAATGCAGCAGGAAAATGCCAGTGTATTAGAAAATGCAGCAGCACAGGGTCAGAATCCAACAGAAGAAGAAAAAGCAACTGCCTCTTCCTCAGAACAGGTTAAGAAGGCGGTGGAGAGCATCAATCGCAGCCAGACTCATACAGAAGCAATCTTTGGCATCCACGAAGGAACTAATCGTGTTACCATTAAGATTGTGGATAAAGAGAGCAAGAAAGTGATTAAAGAATATCCGCCGGAGAAGACACTTGACATGATACAGAAGCTCTGGGAGATGGCAGGGCTGATGGTAGACGAGAAGAGATAGGAGGTACTTAAGATGGCAATTCGAGTATCAGGATTAGCGTCAGGAATGGATACCGAGTCGATTGTTACACAGCTCGTATCTGCATATAATGTAAAGAAAAATACATATGTAAAAGCACAGACCAAGCTTTCCTGGAAGCAGGATGCATGGAAGACATTAAATAAAAAGGTAAAGAGTCTTTACAGTAACATGACAAGCTTAAAGTACAGTTCTGCGTATAAGACCAAGATGGCGTCGGTGTCGGATACTACCAAGGCAAGTGTCAGTGCAGAGGGTACTGCTGTAAATGGAAGCTATAGCTTAAAGATTAATCAGGTGGCAAAGTCCGGTTATCTTACCGGTGGTCAGTTGGCAGCTTCTACAACAGGAGCAACCAGACTTAGTGAGTTATTGGGTGATGACAGTTTTTCAGGTGGAAAGATTGAAGTGACATCTGCAGGAAAAACCAGCTCCATTGAAGTGACAGCAGATACAACCGTCAGTGATTTTGTTTCCAAATTAAATGACGCAGGCGTAAAAGCATCTTATGATGCTACGAACCAGAGAATCTATGTAGCAGCATCCGGCACAGGAGCAGCCAATGATTTCAGCCTGTCAGGAGTAGATGACAATGGAAGCACAGCATTAAAGGCACTGGGCTTGAGGGTAGCTTCCAAGAGCAATACAGAGAATTATAAGTCATGGGCAGCGTATGATGGACAGGATATAGCACAGATTCTTGCGGATCTGCAGAATTCCAAGGATGCAATCTCAGCAGCCAATAACAGCATTACACAGTCGCGCTCTAAGATTTCCGGTTATACAACAAAGGTAAATTATGCATCTTCCTATGAGACCATGATGAATGCATATAAGGGACTTGATAATGCAGGAGAAATCCGTGATTTGGATGAACTGGCATCCATGTCCAAAGCTGATTTATCCAAAACATATGAACTGGATGATGATGGAAACTTTAAAAGAGATTCAGAAGGAAAGCTGATTGTAGCAGACGATACAGTCGCAGATGATAAAAAAGCAACCGGTACAGACCGCCTGAATGCCCTTGCAGCCAAAGCAGGTCTTGTTGAGAAGAAGGATGAAAATGCCGGCGAAGATGTAAAACAGGTTACCATTGCAGAATTTGCGGCGGCAAAGGCTGCAGTAGACAAGTATGACGCCCAGGCAGCTGATGACACCCTGACAGCTGATGAAAAAGCGGATATGAATGATTTCATTACCAGTGTTCAGCATGCTTATAAGGGGGCAGCAGATTCAGAATATGCATCCATAGAAGAACTTACCAATGCATACAATGATAAGATTGCGAAAGAGCAGGACAGTATTACTGCCCAGAATCAGATTATCAGTGACAATAAGGCTGTTCTTGAAAAATATGCCCTGTTAGATAACGGGGAAGATCAGGCGGCATTGGAGGCACGTATTTCCTATGCGGTAAAACAGCTTGCCAATGCAGCTGATAAGACACAGTACAATACGGATGCAACCCGCGTAGATGGTCAGGATGCAGAGATTTATGTAAATAATGCAAAATATACGTCATCCTCTAACTCCTTCAGCATTAACGGACTGAAGATTGAGGCGCTGGCTTCAACAGAGGGCAGCGAGCTTAATGTGACGGTAAAGAATGACGTAGACGGTGTATACAAGAAAATAAAAGATTTCTTAAAAGAATATAATTCCCTGATTAATGAGATGACTTCTCTTTACAACGCAGATTCTGCCAAGGGATACGAGCCGTTAACAACAGAAGAAAAAGATGCTATGACAGATTCGGAGATAGAGGAATGGGAGAAGAAGGTAAAGAGCGCATTGCTTCGCCGGGATGACAGCCTGGGCAATCTTTTAAATTCCATGACCAATGCGATGTATAAAGGATATACTGTAAATGGTAAGAGTTACAGCCTTTCCAGCTTTGGTATTTCAACCCTGGGATATCTCAATGCAGATGAGAATGAGGAAAATGCTTATCATATTGATGGTGATGCAGATGATTCAGCGGTTTCTTCTAAGACCAATAAGTTAAAACAGATGTTACAGGAAGACCCGGATACAGTCACTGCATTTATGCAACAGCTGATAGGTGGTGTCTATAATGAAATTGATGCAAAGATGAAGTCAAATTCATTAAGCAGCGCAATGACTGTCTACAATGATAAGCAGATGGCAAAGGAATATAGCAATTACACCACAACTATTACAAAGTGGGAGGATAAAATTACTTCCATGGAAGATTCTTATTATAAGAAATTTGCAGCGATGGAAACTGCACTGGCAAAATTACAGCAGTCTACCTCTTCACTGTCAGGTCTTTTAGGTTCATAAGAGCCGATGAAATGTCAGTCGCAGGCATAGAACTGTGATTATGTGAAAATACATGGAGGTAACACGATGACAATGAACAATGGATATGCAGCATATCAGAACAGTAAGATTATGACTGCTTCTCCGGCAGAATTGACACTGATGCTTTATGAAGGTGCCATCAAATTCTGCAATATTGCAATCATGGGAATTGAGGAGAATGATATTCAGAAAGCCCATACCAATATTATGAAAGTAGAAAATATCATAGAAGAGTTTCAGGCAACCTTAAATCATAAGTATCCGGTTGCAAAGGACTTTGACAATGTGTATAAGTACTTACAGGAACGCCTGGTTGAGGCAAACATGAAAAAAGATAAAGAAATCTTAGAGGAAGTACTGGTACACCTTCGCACCATGCGTGATACTTGGAAAGAGGTAATGAAGCTTGCACACGGCAAATAACAGCTATATTGAAATCTTAAAACAGAGCCTTACGAAAAAAATAGAATTGCTGGATACAATTATGGCATTAAATGTATTGCAGAAGGACATGCTGGAAAATCCTGATTTAGATCCGGATGAGTTGGAAGAAAATCTGAACCGTAAGGAAGAACTGGTGGAGCAGTTATCAAAGTTAGATGACGGATTCAGTCAGATTTATGACCGGGTTCGAGCTGATTTGACAGAGAACCGCGGGGCATATTCGGAAGACATTGCTCAGATGAAGCGGGATATTACCGCAATCATGGACAAGAGCACTGCAATCCAAAGTCAGGAAAAACGCAATCAGGTATTGATGCAGCAGAAGTTTACTTCCGTGAAGAAGCAGATTAAGGAAGTAAAGAAATCCAGACAGGCGGTGAATTCCTATTACAGAAATATGATGAAGATGGGAGCACCGGAAGCTGCATTTCTGGATGATAAGAAGTAGACTGGAAAAATTTAAAAAATTTTTCCATTTACTATAAAGTATCGAGACAACCGTCCGATATATATAACAAGTAAACAAGATATTGTTACTTAGCAGATGGATTTGAGGAGCGTACGGCCGATAAGATATCTGCGACAACAAACAAGTAGTCGCAAGGAAGCGACGTTAAATTCAAGGAGGAATTAATTATGGTAGTACAGCACAATTTACAGGCAGCAAACACAAACAGACAGTTAGGTATCACAACAAGCGCACAGGCAAAATCAACTGAGAAATTATCTTCCGGTTACAAAATCAACCGTGCAGCAGATGACGCAGCAGGACTTTCCATTTCTGAGAAAATGAGAAGCCAGATTCGTGGTCTTAACAAAGCTTCTGCAAACGCACAGGATGGTGTATCTTTAGTACAGACCGCTGAGGGTGCATTAAATGAAACACATTCTATCTTACAGCGTATGAACGAACTTGCTACACAGGCAGCTAACGACACTAACACATCTGTAGATAGAAATGCTATCAAAGATGAATTAGTACAGTTGACATCTGAAATTGACCGTATCAAGTCTACTACACAGTTCAATACAATGAATCTTTTAGACGGAACTTTCTCAGCTGCTAATAAAAAGATGAAACTTCAGGTTGGAGCATTATCTGGTCAGGTAATCGACTTCAATATCAAGACAATGGGCGCTACCGCAATCGGACTTGACAAAGCATCTAAAATTTGCGTAAGTTCTTTCACAAAGGCTGGTTCTTATATGAAGAAAGTCCAGACTGCAATTGAGAACGTATCTAAGCAGCGTTCTGCACTTGGTGCTATCCAGAACCGTCTGGAGCACACAATTGCCAACTTGGATACCACATCTGAAAATACTCAGGCAGCAGAATCCCGTATCCGTGATACAGATATGGCTTCTGAAATGGTTACATACAGCAAGAATAATATCCTTGCTCAGGCAGGTCAGTCTATGTTAGCACAGGCTAATCAGTCTACTCAGGGTGTATTATCCTTACTTCAGTAATCCTAAGTACTCAACCATAAAAGTAAGGCCAACCCTTTGGGTTGGTCTTACTTTTTTTAGAATGATAAGCTGAAATAGAAAAGAATGGAGAGATAATGAGTCAGGAGATAGTAGCAGAAATAGTGGGAAAAATGTATCAGAATAAGCAGGAAGAGGCTTATTCGTGGATAGAAAAAAACATAAATGAAATTAAAAACAGTTTAATAGAGAAAATAGATGAAAACAATCCGCAGTCGGCAGAAATGGCTGTTGAAATTTTGGAAGAGATTATCAGAGCATATCGAAATCGAGATATTGTAGAAATGGCAGATTGCATGAAATACAGATTCGCTATATATATGGGATGGGAGATATAGGTAGATGACATTATATGAGAAGAATATAAAGGCATTGGAAAAGAAGCATGCTGACCTGTGGAAATATATAAAAGATTATGAAGGCAAATCGGAAGTATCTGTAGCATATAAGAGTGCAGCAAATGGGGAAAAATATCCGGAAGTTTGCATGGAGGGGAAAAATTGGAAGTTAAACAGTTCATATGAACCATCTATAGCAGCAGGTTTATTTGCAGAACAATACAACAATGCAAAAGCTTACAGTGTGTTCTTTTTCTTTGGATTTGCTGATGGAAGAGGTCTTGAGAAAATTGCGGAGAAGATGGAAGATACTATGACAATGATCGTATATGAACCATCCGTTGAGATATTTTTAACTGCTTTAAATGAAGTAGACTGTAGTAGGCTGCTTCAGAGAAAAAATGTATATATTGTTGTTGATTCAGAAGAACTGTTACAGTGCTATCTTGAATCTGGAATTAATTTTAATAATATACGGATGTTGTGCCCTGGAATACTACCGAATTACGATTTGGTTTATCCAAATGAATGTAAGCATATGCTGAAGACAATGATATATTTTATGAATAATACAAGAATATATCGTAATACAGTTTATGGTTTTCGGAAGGAATTTGCAGAACATGCGATTAGCAACATGTATGATTATCTGTGGCAGACAGATACGTTTCAGTTACAGAAGAAACTGGAGGAAGCTGGAATTGAAGATGTTCCGGCGATTATTGTTGCAGCAGGTCCATCCTTAAATAAGAATGTGCAGGAATTAAAACGGGCGAAGGGTAAAGCATTGATACTTGTTGTAGATGCTGCACTCCGAGGCGTTATAAATGCGGGAATTGTTCCTGATTTTGGCATGACAATAGATGCCAGAGTCCCAGATAGATTTTTTGAGGGTATCGATATTAATACGTTCCCTTTCATATTCGAGGCAATTTCGAGAGAGAATATTGTGAGAAAACACAAAGGAAAACATTTTTTTGATGAATATCCAACCTCATTATTGGCTAAAGCAGCAATAGAGGAAAAAGAATATGTATTATGTCCGATAGAAACAGGCGGTTCAATTTCTACAAGTGCATTTTCTTTGATAAAGGCTCTTGGATTTAAAAAGATAGTGTTTATTGGACAGGATTTGGCGTTTACGGGAGGACAAAGCTACAATAGTGGACTGGCGATGGATGCAGAGGAAGACAAGGCACATCAGAAAAGCCGCCAGATTGTACAGGTAAAAGGAAACAATGGCGAAATTCTTGAAACAGATTATCAGATGGATATGTACCGAAAATGGCTTGAAAAAGAAATCCGCAAACTTCCACCGGATATGACAGTTATTAACGCAACGGAAGGTGGAGCAGTAATTGAGGGAGCTAAAGTACAGACACTTAAAGAAGTAATAGATGGATGTACAAAAGAAATTGATTTCGAAAAGTTAATAGCAGAGGTACCGTTAGCGTTTAATGAGGAAGAACGAGCACGTATTATAAAAAAGATAAAAAGAGAGCCTAAGAAACTTGAAAAAGTGAAAGAAAATATTTCAAAGGCAGCGAAGGTAGTAGAGGATTTGGAAAAAGCTGCAAAAATGAAAGATATAGAAAGTCAGAAACGGTTAATAAAAGAATTTGATAATCTGAATAAAAAAATACAAAAAGAACCGGTTCAGGATTTACTTTTATATTATAATAGTGAAATAGAATTTACTGTTGGGGATGATATTTTATCTGCAGAGTTAACAATACCAGACCTTTGCAAACGGGCAAAAATCTGGTATCAAGGATATGAGGATGCGGTAAATCAGTTGATTAAAGATTTAAACGAACGGTTTATCAATCGGTTAAAAGAGAAAGAATAGTCTGTACTCTGTGCTTAAACGTATGGGATTCTAAAATTTTGCCAAGGGCGTTAGCAGCAATCTGCTGACGCTCCTTTTCATGCGAAAGATAATATTGAACAAGGTTTTCAACTTCATCAGGAGAAGAATAGTAAACAAAGTCCTCTCCCGGAGAAAAATAGTTAAGAAAATCTTCCTGATAGTTAGTAAGCAGGAAACCACCACTTCCCATGATATCGAATGCCCGGAGGGGAATTCCACATTGAATGCTGCGTAAGGTAATATTTAAATTTATATCAGAGTGTTGAAATACTAGTGGCATAATAGTTTCATAATCAATTGGTCCCATGTTGATTACATCAGGTAAAGTGGGCGTTGGGTTATGTGTAAATAATTTTAGAGAGTGATGACTGGAGACTGTGCTTAAAATATTGATTCGTTCAATCTCTGTTAATTTTCTGGCAATGAAATAATTAGAATAGATATATTCTAAGGTTTCAATACCGTCCGGATTATTTATATAAGGCATGGCACTTTGCATTTCGGTAAGTAAAGCCGGTGTCAGGAGTGAAGGTATGAGAAATTTACCGTATATTTGTAGCTGCACATTCATAATTGCATCCAGATAACCACGTGAGGTATCAGAAAGCTTAGGATACATTTGGTCGAAGAGAAGATGAGCTTCATTATATAGAGAACCAACAAAAGATACTTCAGAGCTTACTTTCGAAAGAAGTCTTGTTGGAACTTTTAAAGAAGAGAGTCTTTGGGCATTGGTAGCAAGCGGAAGAAAAAACACAGTATTGATTCCTCCGCTTTTTAATTCTTGATAGATAGGGAAATCAAAAAGGAATATGTAGTTTGTTGGATATGTAACTGTATAGGAGTAGAGGGAGACCAGCGGACTGTCATAAACATAGGAAACATAACGGAGATTATGCCGATGGGCACAGGTGGCCAGAATCGGATAATAGTTAAAGGAAAATACAAAGTCGTAGGAAGTATTTTCTACAGCGGCATCAAAAGCCGCATCATAGGCAGCACTTTTGCGGACATTATAATCCTCGTGCATAAATAAATCTGTTTCAATGTTACAGTTATGAAATGCTTCTAACATATCTTTTTTTGCAAAAGCCGGTGAATCAAGAAATAATATTTTCATAGAGTTCCTCGTAAATAAATGACATAATTTATGCTTTGAAGTATATCATTGTTTGAAAGTATTGTCGATAAGTAGAAAAATAAATGATGATAAGATAGGATGAAGGTATATTTTTAGGGAGAAAAAAATATATAAAGCAAACAGAAGCTAAATAGATAAAATAACTAATAAATTTAAGACAAATAACCGATATATTCTATATGTTGAATAAAAGAGCAGAAGATGGAGGAAGAAAGATGTTAGGTGGAAAAACTATTTTGGTTACAGGTGGAACAGGTTCATTTGGAAACCAGTTTGTAAAATATGTATTGGAGAATTATAATCCTAAAAAGATTATTATATATTCAAGAGATGAGTATAAACAGTTTATTATGAGAAACAAATTCAAAAAGCATGATGAAAAATTGAGATATTTTATTGGAGATGTAAGAGATCGTAACCGTTTATATCGTGCTTTTGAAGGTGTAGATTATGTGGTACATGCGGCTGCATTAAAACAGGTTCCATCTTGCGAATATAATCCGATGGAAGCAGTAAAAACAAATATTGATGGAGCAATGAATATTATTGATGCGGCATTAGATTGCGGAGTGAAAAAGGTAGTGGCACTTTCAACAGATAAGGCAGTAAATCCAATTAATCTTTATGGAGGAACAAAACTTGTTTCAGATAAATTGTTTATTGGAGCAAATGCTTATGCTGGAACAAAAGATATCAGTTTTTCAATCGTACGGTATGGAAATGTTGCCGGCAGCCGTGGCTCAGTTATTCCGTTTTTCAGAAATATTGTAGCAAATGGAGGAACAGAGCTTCCTATAACGGATTATGCAATGACAAGATTTTGGATTAGTTTAGATGAAGGCGTTCAGCTGGTAATAAAGGCATTATCTGAAGCAAAGGGAGGAGAAACTTTTATATCTAAAATTCCTTCATTTAAGATTACTGATTTGGCTCAGGCAATTTTACCTGGATGCAAGATGCCGGAAGTGGGTATTCGTGAAGGAGAAAAATTACATGAGGTGATGGTTACAAAAGAGGATTCTTTATCAACTTATGAATATGATAAGCATTTTATTGTATATCCTCATATGGACTGGTGGAATTCGGCTAAGATTCAGGCTGGTGGTAAAAAAGTTGAGCCAGGTTTTGAATATAGTTCGGGGAAAAATTCCCAGTGGCTTTCTGTTGATGATTTGAAGGAATTGTTGAAAGATGTGGAGGAACATTAATTAAGGAATGAATATTGCAATCATAACAGCAAGAGGTGGAAGCAAAAGAATTCCACATAAGAACATAAAGAAATTTTGTGACCGGCCTATTATAGAATACTCCATTCAGGCTGCAAAAGAAGCTGATATTTTTGATACTATAATGGTTTCTACAGATGATGAGGAGATTGCCCGGATTGCAAAATCGGCAGGAGCAGAAGTTCCCTTTATGCGAAGCGAAGATACATCGAATGATTATGCAACAACGGCAGATGTTTTGAAAGAAGTATTGAAAAGGTATAGTGAACTGGGAATGACTTATGAGAACGTCTGCTGTATATATCCGACAGCCCCATTTGTAACGGGGGAAAAATTACAAACAGCATTAGATATATTGATGAAGGAGAAAAGAGACAGTGTGATGCCTGTAACGTCATTCTCATTTCCACCACTGCGGGGAATGGTGATAAAAGATGGAACTTTAAATTACAAATGGGAGCAATATGCAATGATGCGTTCACAGGACCTGGAAGAAATATATCATGATTGCGGACAATTTTATATGTTGCGAACAGAGCCGTTTCTACATACGGGAAAAATGGTAACCGGGAATACCGGAGCATTGGTTATTTCTGAACTGGAAGTTCAGGATATTGATAATGAGACAGACTGGGAACTGGCTGAGATGAAATACCGATTGTTAAAAAAGAGGGGTAAATTATAAAATGGAAATTAAAGGGCGCAAAATAGGAAAAGGTTTCCCAACATATATTATTGCAGAAATGTCTGCTAATCATGCAGGAGATATTTCAAGAGCAAAGGAAATTATATGTGCAGCGAAGGAAGCCGGAGCAGATTGCATTAAAATACAGACATATACGCCAGATACATTGACAATTGATTGTGATAATAAATATTTCCATATTTCAGGTGGAACATGGAGTGGGGAAAATCTATATCAGCTATATCAAAAAGCTTATACACCATGGAAATGGCAGGAGGAATTGCTGGAAGAAGCTGAAAAAGTAGGGATAGATTTCTTTTCAACACCATTTGATAATACGGCAGTAGACTTTCTGGAGGAAATAGGTGTTGAATTTTATAAGATTGCTTCTTTTGAACTTGTAGATATTCCACTGATAGAATATGTTGCATCTAAAGGAAAACCAGTGATTATGTCAACTGGTATGGCTACTCTGGCTGAAATTGATGAGGCAGTAACAGCAGTGAAAAGGCAGGGAAATCAAAATGTGGCATTGTTAAGATGCGCAAGTGCATATCCGGCGATAACAGATGAAATGAATCTTAGGACAATGCAGAATATGGGAGAAACTTTTAATGTGCCAGTAGGACTGTCTGATCATTCTATGGGTTCTGTGGGAGCAGTAACGGCGGTTGCACTTGGTGCCAGTATTATTGAAAAGCATTTTTGTTTGGATCGTTCCATTGAAAATCCAGATTCTTCATTTTCGATGAATCCAATAGAATTTGCCAGTATGGTAAAGGATATCAGACAGGCAGAAAAAGCAATTGGAAGAGTGCAATATGGACCGACTGAACAGGAAAAAGGAAATTTACAATTCCGTCGTTCTATATTTTGCGTACAGGATATACAAAAGGGACAAAAGATAACCGAAGACAATATAAGGATTATCAGACCGGGAACTGGTTTACAGCCAAAGTATTATAAAGAAATATTAGGACAGACTGCATTGCGGGATATAGAAAGAGGAACGCCGCTTTCTTTTGAGATGATAGGAAAATAGAAAAATGAAGGAATATTTAAGAGAAGCAACAAAAGATGATGTGGATTTATTGTTTAAATGGACGAATGATCCTGCAGTGAGGAAAAATTCATTTTCTTCAGAAAAAATTACTTATGAAGAGCATACCAGTTGGTATAGAAGTCTGTTGGAGAATAAAAACTGTAAGCAATATATCTATATGTGCGGCGATTGTCCGATAGGACAGATTCGTATTGTGCAAAAGGAAAAAAATGCGGAAATCAGCTATAGTATTTGCACAGAAAAACGTTCACAGGGATATGGGGCAAAAATGCTTGAACTGGTGAAAAATCAGGTGTTTAAAGATTTTCCAATGGTAGATAAACTGACTGGACTGGTAAAAACGGATAATCTTGCATCAAAAAAAGCATTTGAAAATGCAGGATATGAAGAAAAGTACAGTATGTTTGAATTTGTACGAGTGGATTAAAGTAATGGATGAAATATATATAAGAAC
>ERZ1034763.486-NODE-486-length-17899-cov-13.121553_pt1 | contig 17899 bp, 20 predicted proteins | sample MGYA00520701_ERZ1034763 | MGnify/ENA primary metagenome ERZ1034763 (study PRJEB33766, sample SAMN09781707) | gut metagenome | biome: gut microbiome | host: Homo sapiens | place: Madagascar | study: EMG produced TPA metagenomics assembly of the PRJNA485056 data...
AATCCATCGTGATCGGGACAAGCTATGACATGCTGGAAGCGCACCACGGCATTCTCCCGATCAGCAGAACACATTTTTATCGAAAAAAGAAAATTGCAAAAGAAATGGTAGAACGTAAGGGAAAAATGCTTGAAGAAGAGGATAGTGGACAAATGCGGATGATGTGGGATGGATAAAATAAAACGGATTCAATACCTTGATAAGTATTGAATCCGTTTTATTTTCATTAATATTTTCGTATCTTATATGAATTGTTAGTGTATCTATAATCGTCAGTTGAATCCCCTACAATAAAATAATTTTCAAATGCCTGACTTAATTTCTTTAAGATTTTTTTTGTAAAATAGAATAATGTATTCATAATTGATTCTCCTTTTTTTTAATGAACAATATATGAACAAATAATAGCGCAGATTAAATTAGTTAAAAAAGTCCAAATAATACTCCATATAACAGAACGGATATTTTTTGAATACTGAGAATGAATATTGTTTTGAATCTGAGAATCACCTCTGTTTATATCAAATACATGGTAATCCATTTCAGATCCCAAGGTTCTGAAAACAGAATTAGCAATCCATTCTGATAGTTTAAAAACGACAATTAGAAGGATAGCTATTCCCGCTATGTAATCAACAATATTACACGAACTATTAATTGTTAAATCGGCTAACTTTTTTACATCATAAGAGTGTAATATATATGTAAAAAAATGGAGACAGCAGAGTAAAAAAACGAAACATGAACCATAATTAATTAAGAACGCAACTTTACGACGATGCCTTTTTAAAAAATTTACAAAGGGTTTAGAGACATCTTCTTGCAATGTTAAACTTTTGTTCCACTCTTCTACTATGTGTAAAAGTTCATCTCCTAATACATAATTAATAAAATCAACTCTGGCAACAACGGGATACATTTGTTTGTCTATATCATCCATATTTTCAAGTTTTCCAGCAAAAACAATATTAAGCATTTCTTGAGGGCGAAGACCATCTGCAATTTTAACAACAAGCACATGTTTTTGAGGAACTTTATAATTGGGAAGAATAGCATTAAATTCCCAAATTATTGTCAACGAGTTAAGGGGAGCGTTTTCACTCCATTTATGATTCTCAAATTCTTGCCAAGATGAAAATTCTATCATTTGCCTTCCAGCAAAACTTGCATTAACAGAAATTGAAAAACCTGCATTGGAATAATTTTTTAATTTTTCAACAACTTGGTCATTTAATGCATAGATATCATCAATGGTAACTTTTACATTTCTTGGAAAAATTTTAGATCTACAATCATTTTTAGCGGTCATTGCTTGATACACTGCTTTGTAATTTTGGATAAATGCTTCACTTTCAGATACATTTAATAGACTATTAGTTTCTTCTCCCATATTTTGTCACCTTTTGTTGATAAACTTGTTTTTTATTGACTGTAATTAGTTTAGCATAGTTTGTTAAAAAATGCACGTAAAAATTAATTGAAGATATGCAAAATATAACAAAAAAGTAAAAATAAGAAATTATGCAAGAAATATTCACCTTAAATTGGTACAAATCCATGAAATACCTGTGTTAAAATTAATGTAGAGTAGTAATCGAGCAGGGAGGGAGAAGCGTGGAAAAAGAAAATGAGCTGAAAAAAGAGTACCTACGATCATATACACCAGCAGTCAGTGCTGCACGACGGTTAGAAGAAGAAATTGAGCAGTTAAGAGCGGATAAGATGGCACCGGCGCTTGTCATGGATGATATGCCACACGCCCATGATCAGAAAGATTTATCTGATTATGCGGCAAAGCTGGACGAGCTGGAGAGGAAACTTATTAAGGCACGGTATGAGCGCATAGATCTATATGCAGATATATTCGCAGATATTGAGCGTTTAGAGGATGAGACTGAAAAGGCAGTATTGACATACAGATACCTTCGGAGACAAAGTTGGGAAGAAATCTGTGTAAAGCTTGGATATCAGTGGGCACAGGTTCACAGAATTCATGCCAGAGCATTGAAGCATTTTAATCCGACGGGTGGATATTATGAGATTTTGATCAAAAAAAATGAAAGATGATACACAATGATACACTTATCTGTGGTATGATTGTAACGTGAAAGAGCGTAAGAGGAAATGATTCCCCTTGCGCTTATTTTGTCTTTTGACTACTGGGGCATCATGAAACACAGGGGTGTTCCACTTCTCCCTATAAAAGAAACAGGCAGGTGGTAATATTGGCAAGGAGTCCGAACGAAAAGGCAGAAAAAGCCCGAGAACTGTATAAGGGTGGAATGAAGCTGGTTGAGATTGCAAGTCAACTAGATGTTCCTGCCGGGACAGTTCGGAGATGGAAAAGTACATACCATTGGGATGGTGAGCAACAAAGCGAGCGTTCGGAAAAGAAAAGCGAACGTTCGGAAAGCAAAAAGAGCGTTACGGAAAAGGCTGTAGCTGATGAAGTCAAGCAGGTGATACAGAATACCGACTTGACCGATAAGCAACAGCTTTTTTGTATACATTACATCCGATGCTTCAATGCTACCAAGGCATACCAGAAAGCATATGGTTGTGATTATACGACGGCAATGGTCAATGGCTCTCAACTACTTAGAAATCCTAAGGTAAAAGATGAAATCCTACGACTGAAACAGGATCGGCTCAATCGAGAGTTCTTAAGCGAATCCGACATCTTCCAGAAGTACATGGATATTGCATTTGCTGACATAAACGATTTTGTTGATATCAGTGCTGGTTTTGTTACAGCAAAATATGGTATTGATGGAACTATTGTCAGTGAAGTGAGCAATACGCAGAGTGGGGTAAAGATAAAGCTCGCCGACCGGATGAAAGCTTTGCAGTGGCTATCGGATCACATGGACCTTGCTACTGAGAAGCAGAAAGCAGAGATTGCATTACTGAAAGCCAAAGTTCAGACGGATGATGGCGATGAGGTTGTAGATGATGGATTCCTTGAAGCTTTGAATGGTACTGCCGCGGAGGACTGGGGCGATGAAGAGAATCAGTAAGAATAAGCGGGTTTTCAAGTTCAAGCCATTTTCCAAGAAGCAGCGCAAAGTTTTGAACTGGTGGTGTGAAGATTCTCCGGTTAAAGATAAGGATGGTATTATCGCCGATGGTGCTATTCGATCTGGAAAGACGGTGAGTATGTCACTTTCGTTTGTTATGTGGGCGATGAGCTCATTTGACGGCGAAAATTTCGGTATGTGCGGCAAGACAATCGGTTCTTTCCGCAGAAATGTATTATTTTGGCTTAAGCTGATGCTGCGAAGTCGCGGTTATACGGTGGCAGATCACAGGGCTGACAATTTGGTTATCATCACAAAAGGAGATGTGACCAACTATTTCTATATATTTGGAGGTAAAGACGAACGATCACAGGATCTCATTCAGGGTATTACCTTGGCTGGGGTCTTTTTTGATGAAGTTGCGTTGATGCCGGAAAGCTTCGTGAACCAGGCAACCGGACGATGTTCTGTTGATGGTTCAAAATATTGGTTTAACTGTAACCCGGATGGACCATACCATTGGTTCAAGACCGGATGGATTGATAAGAGAGAAGAAAAGCATCTGTTGTATCTGCATTTCACGATGGATGATAACTTGAGTCTGTCGGAGAAAATCAAGGAACGATACCGCAGCATGTACACAGGTGTGTTCTACCGCCGGTACATCCTTGGACTATGGGCGATGGCAGAGGGCATTATTTACGATATGTTCGACACTGCCAAGCATGTGATTTCCAGTCTGGCTGATCTGACCAATACAAATTATTATGTGTCCTGTGACTATGGTACACAGAATGCAACAGTATTCCTGCTGTGGTGCAAAGAACGTTCCGGGCGGTGGGTATGCTGCCGTGAGTATTATTATTCCGGCCGAGATGAAGAACAGCAGAAAACAGATACCGAGTATGCGGATGATCTGGAACAATGGCTTGCCGGGATAAAACCGGTAAAGATCATCATTGATCCGTCTGCAGCATCGTTTATAGCAGAATTGAAAAAGCGTGGTTATGCGATCAAGAAAGCGAAAAATGATGTATTGGATGGTATCCGTTTTGTGGCATCTTTGTTGAATCAGGGGAAAATTGCGATCAGTGACCAATGCCCGAATACAATCAAAGAATTCGGATCGTACATATGGGATCAGAAAGCATCTGAGCGTGGAGAGGATAAACCGGTGAAGCAGCACGATCATGCAATGGATGCACTGCGGTACTTCTGCTATACAATTATTCGCAAGCCTGGAAGCATCGGTATTTTGAAGTGAGGTAACAATGGATATTGATACAATGAAACAACTGATAAAAAAATATGAACCCGGCCATGCGGCGTTTGTGACGCGTGCGGATATAGCAGAACGTTATTACCGCAATGAGACGGACATCCTGTTTCGAGATAAGCCGAAAGACGAGGAAAAAGAGGAACCCGACAATCCGCTGCGTAACGCAGACAACCGGATCCCCCGGAACTTTCATGGTCTGATCGTGAACCAGAAAGCGTCCTATGCGTTTACCGCACCGCCGTTGTTCGATGTAGGCAGTACGGCGAGCAATAAGCGTATCACGGAAACCTTGGGTGATGAGTATGCCAAGAACTGCATGAAATTGTGTGTGAATGCTGCCAATACTTCCATCGGCTGGGTGCATTACTGGCAGGGCGATAATGGCTTTGAATGGGCGGTTGTTCCATCTGAGCAGATCATCCCAGTGTTTGACCGTAGCCTTAAACGCAGGCTGATCGGACTAATGAGGGTGTACCCGGACATTGACGATGCGACAGGTGACAATTATACCGTGTACGAATACTGGACGGATGTGGAATGCCTGGCATTCCGGCGGAGAACCGGGGATGAATTGGATCTTTTGACATATTATGATATGTTCATAGATCCAGAGAGTGGCGAGATGGTAGCGGATTACCGGCATGATTTCGGGGAAGTACCGTTCATCCCGTTTTACAACAACAATATCCATACAGATGATTTGTGCAATATTAAGCCGCTGATAGACGTATATGATAAAGTCTACAGCGGCTTTATCAATGATCTGGATGATATACAGGAATTGATCTTTGTGCTGTCTGGATATGGCGGTGAAGATCTGAATGGATTCCTATCTGATTTGAAAAAGTACAAGACCATTAAGGTAGATGGGGATGAGGGCGGTGCGGTGTCTACACTGAACATTGAGATTCCGATTGAAGCCCGGAACAGTGTACTTGATTCCACCAGAAAGGCAATCTTCGAACAGGGGCAAGGCTTCGACCCGCAGCCGGAGAACTTTGGTAATCAGTCTGGTGAAGCACTGAAATTCATGTATTCGCTCTTGGAAATGAAAACCGGATTGATGGAAACAGAGTTCCGACTTGGCTTTGCACGGCTGGTGCGGGCAATCTGCAAAGCACTTGGCATTCAGTGCGGCACGATCATTCAGACATGGACCCGTACCTGTATCAAGAATGATACGGAGCAGGCACAAATCTGTAAGGATTCCGTTGGAATTGTAAGTAAAAAGACGATTCTGAAAAACCATCCGCTTGTGGAAGATGCAGATGAAGAATTGAAGCAGATCGAAAAAGAAGAAAAAGAAGCACAGGAAAAGGCTGATCTGTATTCGGGAGCATTTACGAATCAGAATAAAACAGATGACAATCAGGACAACAACGATGACGATGCGGGGCAGGATGAATGAAAAACGGTGCATATTGGAAAAAACGCTTCAAACAGATAGAGGAATCCCAGCATCAGCAAGGCTTGCAGTGCTATGCGGACATTGAAAAGCAATATCTTGCAGCACAGCGGCAGATGGAAGCGAAAATCAATGCGTGGTATCACCGCTTTGCAAATAATAACGAGATTTCTCTTGTGGAAGCACGCCGGTTATTAAATTCCAGTGAATTGGATGAACTGAAATGGGATGTCGAGCAGTACATACGGTACGGAAAAGAAAATGCTATCAACGGTCAGTGGATGAAAGAACTGGAAAATGCTTCCGCAAAAGTACACATCAATCGGCTGGAGGCATTGAAGCTTCAAATGCAGCAGTCATTGGAAGTGATGTTCGGTAATCAGCTTGATAGTGTTGATTCTACAATCCGTGATGTTTACCAATCCGGTTTTCTCCATACTGCCTATGAGATTCAGAAGGGGATTGGAACCGGATGGAGTTTTGCATCTCCGAACGATCGGCTGATTGATACAGTGATCCATAAGCCTTGGGCGGCAGACGGACAAACGTTTTCAGACCGGATCTGGACGAACAAACAGAAGCTGGTTAATGAATTGAACACCACCATGGTACAGAACATCATTACCGGGGCTGACCCGCAGAAGACGATTGATGCCCTGGCACGGAAGATGAATGTAGCAAAACAGAACGCGGGCCGCTTGGTTATGACAGAACAGGCGGCCTTTTCCAATGCAGCGCAAAAGGATTGTTTTGCAGAACTTGGGGTGGAGCAGTTTGAGGTGTTAGAGACATTGGATGGTTTCACATGCAGCCTTTGTGGTTCTATGGACGGGCAACATTTTCCCATGAGCCAGTATGAAATCGGTGTGACAGCCCCGCCGTTCCATCCGAACTGCCGTGGGTGTACCTGCCCATACTTCGAAGATGATTTTGGAGTACCGGGAGAACGTGCGGCGCGTGGTGAAGATGGAAAAACGTATTATGTACCGGGCAATATGACATATGAAGAGTGGAAATCCTCTTTTGCAGATGGAAACAATGCGGCGAAAGACCGATTGGGGGTTATTACAAACAATAATAAAAGCAATCCGAACTATTATGATTTCAAGGGCAAAAATGTGGATACGGTTGAGTCGGAAATCTGCAAATTTGACCATGAGGTTGGAGTTATATTTGATAATGGGAAAGCAGTAAATTGTCAGCTTGGAAATGAAGATACTATAAAATTTACAAAATATCAGCTTAAAATGATGAAGGGAAAAGATGTTACCCATAATCATCCAATGAGTACGCCACCATCACCGGAGGATCTGTATCTTCTGGCAAATTATAAAATTAAAAGTTTTAGAACCTGTGGGAAAAATGGCACGTATGTGTTAGAATATAATGAAAATATACAGCGACTTCCAACAAGCGATAAATTCAGTGATGATTATAACAGACTGCTATATCAGTTAAGACCTAAAATAATTGAGCAATATTATAACGGACATAATGAACAGGAAGTGCTTGTGAAACTGGGCGAAGAAATTTGGGATGAATTATATAAATTATATGGAGTAAAGCCTAGATTCGAGAGGAGATGAGTCTGATGTTACAGGAAATAGATAAATATAAATTGAGTTTGTTTCCTATTTGCCAAAATTGCAATAAAATTAAGTTTGATGGAATTCCGTATTCATGTGAAGCCTATCCGAAGAAAAACGGAATACCACCAGAAGTATGGAATGGAAAAAATGTAAAATGTCCACATTTTGAAAAAGCAAAGAAGTAGATACCACCAGTCAGAAATGATGATATGGTGGTATTTTTGTACTCAAAAATAGGTAATAACAGGACAACCGGAAATTTATGAACAGAACGGCGCAGAGGTGACGCTAAGTAAGTTCCTCTGGTAGTCCTGTTTTTATATGCCTTTTTCTGTAGGCGTTAAAGAACAGTAATACTCATCTGGAGAATAAACAGAGAATCCCAATACCCGGAGAGCGGGAATAAAAATCTATGGAGGATAAGAAAATGGAATGGTTAAAGGCAATTTTGGAAAAGGCAGAAATTAAAGATGGAAAGCTGGATGTAGATGCAGTCATGAATGCGGCACAGAAAGAGTTTCCGAAGTATGCAGTGCCAAAAGACGACTTTAATACAAAAGTCGAGGAATTGAAAACTGCAAATGGAACAATCGAGGAGTTAAAGAAATCCAATGGGGATAATGAGGAGTTACAGAAAAAGATCGGAGATTATGAGATCGAAATCAAAAATCTTAAGAAAACTGCTGAAAACACCTCAAAGACCTATGCTTTGAAGGAATCTCTCGCAAAGCAGGGGGTTCTTGATCCGGATTATCTGATCTACAAAGCTGGTGGGCTTGACAAGTTCACATTTGACAAGGAAGGTAAGCCGGTTGGTGTAGAGGACGCTGTAAAGCCGTATAAGGAAGACGAGACTATGGCACATCTGTTCAAGCAGGAGCAGACGAAAACACAATATCATCCACAGGGCGGTACCGGGGGAGCCGGATCTACAAACCCATTTGCAAAAGAGACGTTCAATCTGACCAAACAGGGTGAACTTTTAAAATCAAACCCGGAGCAGGCGAAAGCAATGGCTGCAGCCGCAGGGGTAACAATTTAAGGAGGTAAATATTTATGGCAATTACAAAAATTGCAGACGTGATCGTACCGGAGCTTTTTAACCGGTATGTGATCAACAGAACGATGGAGATGTCCGCGTTTTTCCAGAGTGGGATCGTGGTAAACAGCCCGGAATTTGATGCACTGGCATCTGAGGCGGCAAGAACACACAACATGCCGTTTTTCGAGGATTTACAGGGAGAATCTGAACCAACACTTGAGGATGTAGAAATGACACCGGCAAAGATCGGTTCTAACAAAGATGTATCCACCACAATCCTTCGTCAGAAGATGTGGGCAGCAACTAACCTGTCCGCAGCACTTGCCGGAGCGGACCCGATGAAAGCAATCGGTGATCTGGTGGCACAGTACTGGGCGCGCGATATGCAGAAAGAATTGATTGCGATTCTTGCGGGGGTGTTTGGAACCACCACGGCAGATCCAAGCGGAACACCGAAAGCAGAGACCAGAATGGCGGATCATATTCTCGATCTGTCCACAGGAAAGACAGATGCAGCAAAGCAGATCAGCGCATCCGCATTTATTGACGCGTGCCAGATGCTTGGAGATGCACAGGCACAGCTTACTGGTGTGGCGATGCACTCTGCAACAAAGTCTTATCTGAAAAAGTTGAATCTGATTGAGACCGAGCGTGATTCTACCGACGTGGAATTTGATACTTACCAGGGAAGACGTGTGACCGTGGATGATGGCTGCCCGGTTGCAGATGGAGTATACACAACATATCTTTTTGGCAATGGAGCGGTTGCCTATGGTAATGGTTCTCCGGTCGGCCATGTAGCTACTGAGACGGATCGTGACAAGAAGACAGGTGGCGGTGTGGATTATCTGATTAACCGTAAAGCGTTTATCCTGCATCCGAGAGGAATTGCATACACTGGTGCAAAACGTGAGCATGTGGAAACTCCAACTAGGGCAGAACTTGCAATGGCAGAGAACTGGAAGCCGGTATATGAGCCGAAGCAGCTTAGAATCGTGGCTATCAAACACAAGATCGGGTAAGCCTATGGATCTGGCAAAGTTAAAGGCACTTCTTGGAATTGAGGATGATTCCAAGGATGTGATTCTTGAATTTGTCATTGCGGACGTAGAGGAGACCATAAAGAACTATTGTCATGTGGAGGAAATGCCGGATGGACTGGTGAACACCGGATACCGCATGGCGATGGATCTGTACCGGAATGAGAATATTGGAAGCGAGACGGCAGCAGTTGGAGCGGTTTCTTCCATTTCTGAGGGAGATACCTCTACATCTTTCCAGCAGTATGTAGATGCTAATTTCAAAGACACAGTGCTGAAAAATTATAAGTCCTCACTAAACAGATACAGGAAGGTGGCGTGGAAATGATCGCGGATGCAATCAAACAGGCACAGGCACTTGCAAGGAAAGCCCAAGAAGCCACATATGATGGCAGATGCACGGTTATGGAACATCAAAAAGCAAAAGATACAAAAACGAAGATTACCACGGAAAAAGATGTTGTGGTATTGGAAGATGAACCATGCCGCTTATCATATTCCAGTGTCAGTGCTGTGGATCAGACGGAATCAGTGGCAAAGACGGCACAAGTCACAAAGCTGTTTTTATCTCCGGACGTGCAGATCAAGCCGGGAGCCAAGATCATGGTGACACAGGCGGGAAGAACACGGACGTATGAATGCGGCAGTGTGGCAGCAGTATATCCGACACATCAGGAGATAGTTTTGCAATTATCAGAGAGGTATGCATGATGGGAATGGGAAACGTGGATATGCGGGAACTGGTGAAGTTTCAGGAAAATTTGAATAGATTGGCAGGCAGCGAGGCTACAAGGAATTCTTTTTGCAAATCATGTGCAAAGGAACTTGCGGTCAGATTGCTCACAAAGGTAATCAAAAGGACACCTGTAGGAAAATATCCAGCAAGTTCAGGCAAGGTTGGTGGTACTCTTCGAAGAGGATGGACTGCAGGTGATAAAGAAGGAGTACAGGCGGCTGTTGATAGCATTCAAGTTACAAAATCAGGAAACCAGTACACCATTAAAATTACGAATCCAACTGAGTATGCGAGTTTTGTAGAATTCGGACATCGAACAGTAAACCATAAAGGATGGGTTAAAGGACAGTTTATGATGACTATTTCTGAAAATGAAATCAAACGTATGGCTCCTGGGTTACTGGAAAAGAGACTGGAAGAGTTCTTGGGAGGTGCATTTAATGATTAACAACGTGATAGCCGGGATAGCAATTTCCCTAAACGAAGAGTTCGGGGATGATTACGAAATTTATATAGAAGAAATAAAGCAGGACTTGAAAGAGCCTTGCTTTTTTATTACCCTCTTAAATCCATCCAAGACAGATTTCCCATCCAAACGGTATTTGATGGACAATCCATTTTGTATACAGTATTTCCCAGAATCGGAGGACAATCCGAATAGTGAATGCCGCGATGTAGCTGATCGTATGTTATGGGCGGTGGAGAATATTACGCCTTTGGATGCAGATAGGCCGGTACGCGGGACGGACATGCATCATGAGATTACAGACGGAGTGTTGAATTTTTTTGTAAATTACAATTATTTTGTCCGCAAGGTAGAGACTCCGGCTCCTCTTATGGAAACTATGACAACAATATTACATTTGAAAGGATAGGTGCGATATGGGTGAAACAAATATAGAAGTAAAACCACAGGTATCTGCGGATGTATTTACAAAGCAACAGCTGGCAGAATCCAAACGCTATAAGAAAAAGCGGGATCTGTTGGAGGCGCTGTTGGAAAACGGAAAGACATATACGATCGCGCAGGTGGATAAGATCATCGGCGATTATCTGAAGAAAGAGGTGAGATAAATGCCATTTGGCGGAGGAACATGGGTAACCCAGAACAAAGTAATCCCGGGTGCGTATATCAATGTCGTGAGCGCAGGGATTGCATCCGCGGCACTGTCGGACCGTGGTATTGCAACAATGCCGCTGGAACTTGACTGGGGACCAGAAGATAAAATTTTTAAGGTTACCACAGGGGATATGCAGAAGTATTCGAAAAAGATCTTCGGATATGGATATACCGATGAAAAAATGAAAGGTCTGAGGGATCTGTTTGCCGGTGGGACTTTGGTACTGTATGCATACCGGTTAAACGGCGGCGGGATAAAAGCGTCCAATGACTATGCTATGGCAAAGTACACTGGTACCCGCGGAAATGATATCAAGATCTCCATTGCAAAGGATATAGATGATCCAGATTCATGGAATGTAACCACATATCTTGATACATCCCGTATTGAAGTACAGAATGTCAAGAAAGCGGCTGATCTGAAAGACAATGACTATGTTTCTTTTAAAACAGAATCCATGGAACTTGCAGCAGTTGCATCCGCGGCACTGACCGGTGGAACTAATGGTACGGTCGATGGTGATGCGCATGCGAAGTATCTTGAAAAGGCAGAAGCCTATGGATTCAATACCATGGGTGCTGTGGTTACTGACGAGGTAACCAAGAAGCTGTATGCGGCATATGTAAAGCGTATGCGTGATGAGGTTGGTAAGAAGTTCCAGCTGGTGCTTTATAAGTCGGATGCTGACTATATGGGCGTCATTTCCACACCAAATAAAACAACAGATGAAGGATGGTCTGAGGCATCCGCTGTATATTGGCTTACCGGGGTGGAATGCTCCACTGCGGTGAATAAGTCCTGCGAGGGCAGAGTGTACGATGGTGAATTTTCCATTGAGCCAATTGACAATGATCTGGAAGATTATATCAAAAAGGGACAGCTTGTGTTTGATAGAAATGATGATGAAATTGAGATTCTAAGTGATATCAATACACACATAACCATCACGGAAGATTGCAACGAATTTTTTTGCGACAATCAGACAATCAGGGTTGTAGACCAGCTTGCAAATGATGATGCACTGCTCTTTAAGACACGGTTCCGCGGGAAGTTTCCAAATGATGATCCAGGGCGGAACAGCTTGAAAAGTGGGCTGTGCGAGATCCGTGAAAAATTACAGAATTTGCGGGCTATTGAGAATTTCAAGCGGGATAATGTCATCGTGGAACAGGGAGAATCAAAGAAATCGGTAGTCGTTAATAATACGGTTGAAGTTGTAAATGCCATGAGTATTATGTACATGACTACAGTAGTGAAATAAGGGGGTGAAGTATAAATGAATAATGTGATGCTTGCAAAGGATTCTATCTCTGCAGCTCTTGCAGAGTGCTACGTGACCATTGGTGAACGTAGATACAATCTGATGACCGCAATCAAGCTTGAAGCGAATTTCAAGAAGAACAAGGCAAAGGTTCCAACTCTTGGCAAGACAGGAAAGGGAAATAAGTCGGTATCATGGGAAGGAACCGGATCTTGTACAATACATTATAATACGAGCATTTTCCGTAAAATGATGCTTGATTTTAAAAACACTGGTGAGGATGTCTATTTCGAAATTCAGATCACGAATGATGATCCATCCAGTGCTGCAGGATCTCAGACAATCACTCTTTTACAGTGCAACATTGACAGTGGAGTGCTTGCGAAATTTGATGCATCTTCTGACTCATATCTGGACGAGGATATTAGCTTCACATTTGATGATTTTGATATGCCGAAAGAGTTTCAGGAACTTATTGGATTAGCAGCGTAATATATTCCCCTTGTGCATTGCATGAGGGGATTTTTATATGGAAAGAAAAAGGAGATAACATATGTCAAATTTAAGTAGATTTTTCAAAAAAAACAAAATTAAGAAAGAGAATGGAACATATGCACCATCAAAGGCTTTTGTTGATGAAAAAGGTAATCCACTCGATTTTGTATTTCGTCCGGTATCATCAAAGGAGAATGAAACTATTAGAGAAAAGCACACCAAGGATGTACAAATCAATGGAAAACCTAATATGTTTCGGCCTAAATTAGATACAGCAGGATATCTGAATGAACTGATCGCGGAAAGTGTGGTCGAACCAGATTTGTATAATGCAGAGCTTCAGGATTCTTATGGAGTGAAAACACCGGGAGATTTGTTATATGCAATGATTGATGAGCCGGGAGAATATCAGGACTTATCCGAATGGGTGCAGAACTATCATGGATTCAGTACCTTAGACGATAAAAAGGCCGAGGCAAAAAACTAATTGAGGAAGGGGATGTTGAAGCTAATTATGCGTATTATGCGTTACATAAGCTTCACATTCTTCCTTCCCAGTGGGTCGCATTAGAAGAGGAAGAAAAGGCTTTTATTATTGCCTGTATAGATATAAGGGTAGAAGCGGAAAAGAAAGAGGCAAAGAGAATAGCCAAGGAAGCAGAAGGGCGGTGATGATATGGCTACAATTACAACAGGAATACAGCTGGCGGACAACTTTAGTGCTCCTCTTATGCATATTGTAAGTGCTGTAAATATGACCATATCTGCTATGAATGATATGAATCAGTCCATGAATGCTGGGGTTAATACAGCATCATTATCCGCTGCCCGGAATGAAATTGCACAGGCAACTGTAGCGGCAGAAGAATTCAATCAAACAATGCAACAGGCGAGTAGTCCGATCAATGATAATATTCGAAGACAGGAACAATTTAATCAGTCATTGCAAAACGGTGCAAGTGAATCATCGAATTTAGTTTCGGCAATTAAACGAATGGTAGGGGCGTACCTGAGCATTCAGACGGCTGGAAAAATTTTGGAGATGTCGGATGAGATCACACAGACCACATCCAGATTAAATATGATGAATGACGGATTGCAGAGTACGGCCGATTTGTACAACATGGTTTATGTGGCTGCAAACGATGCCAGAGGATCATTAGGAGGTATGGCAAGTGTGGTTGCCCGATTTGGTAACAATGCGAAAGATGCATTTAGTTCCAGTGCAGAAGTTGTCCAGTTCGCAAATTTAGTCCAAAAGCAGATGACAATTGCGGGAGCGTCTACGCAGGAAGCAGCAAATGCAGAATTGCAGTTATCACAGGCGTTAGGATCTGGTGTGCTGCGTGGAGATGAGTTGAACAGTATTTTTGAACAGGCACCGAATCTGATTCAGAATATTGCAGATTATCTTGATGTCCCGATAGGTAAGATTCGAAGTATGGCACAAGATGGGGAACTGTCGGCAGATGTTGTGAAACAAGCAGTATTTGCGGCAACAGATGAGATAAATGCTAATTTTGAATCTATGCCTATGACATGGGGGCAAATGTGGACGGTATTTCAAAATAATGCCACTATGGCATTTCAGCCGGTTCTACAGAGACTTAATGATCTCGCAAATACAGATGGCTTCCAAACGTTTACAACGAATGCAATAAATGACCTTGCAGTGGTAGCCGGTGTAGTTCTTGATATATTTGAAGGAATTGGATCGATAGCTTCATTTGCAACAGAACATTGGGAAACTATAGGTCCTATTCTCGGAGTAGCTGCAGCAGCACTTATTGCTTATAATGTTGCACTTGGAGCTTATAATGGAATGCAAATAATTGCTAATGTTCAAAAAGCAATATCAACAGCACAGGAATATGCCAATGCTAAAGCGGTATTGGCAAATACAGCAGCATATTCTGCTCAAACGGTCAAAACAGCAGAAGCGACTGTTGCACAAGCTGGATTTAATACGATGTTACTTGCATGTCCATTAACTTGGATTGTTGTTGGAATAATGGCTGCTGTTACAGCATTGATTATTCTTGCAAATCATTTTTCGGGCACTGGACATATTGCCCAAAGTACATTTGGTGCAATTTGCGGAGGAATCAATGTTGTTATCCAGTATTTTAAAAATTGGGGATTAACAGTTGCAGATATTTTCATTGGAATATGGAACGCAGGGGGAGCATGTGCAACCAATGTTGAAATTGCTTTTCACAATGCGATCAGTCATGTACAGGCGCTCTGGTACAACATGCTGTCTACAGCACTTACGGTAGTATCTGGCATTTGTTCGGCATTGAATAAACTTCCTTTTGTAGACTTTGACTATTCTGGAATTACGGGGGCAGCAGATAATTATGCATCAAAAGCGGCAGCAGCTGCCGGGAATACAAAAGATTATGCCAGCGTGCCGGCTGCATTTAGTAAAGGAGTAAAAACGTATGACACTTACCAGAAAGGATGGGTCAACGATGCATATACTGCAGGGGCGGCATGGGGAGATGGTGTAACCAGTAAAATAAAGAATTCCATATCTTCCAACGCTACCAATACTCCAAACACGAATAATTATCCAAATGCGCTTGCGTCCAGTAACGTAGCAACAGCGACAGCGGCAAATACGGCAGATACTGCAAAGAATACAGCTAAAACAGCCAATACACTATCCGCATCCAGTGAAGATCTGAAGTATTTAAGAGATATCGCCGATCGCGAGTACGTGAATAAATTTACAACAGCACAGATCAAGGTTGAGATGATCAACCACAACAACGTAAACAATGACATGGATTTAGATGGAATGGCAGAGCATTTGCGTAGCAAAATTGAGGAAGAAATGAATGCAGCAGCGGAAGGAGAACACTAAAGATGTATGAATTATATATTGATGGGGTTCTTTTTCCGGTGACCCCAGGATCTCTTAACATCAAGACCAATAACAAAAATAAGACCATAACTCTCATAAATGAGGGAGAGGTTAACTACATTAAGTCTCCGGGATTGTCTGATATTACAATCCCGGAGCTTTTATTGCCAATCCATAAATATCCTTTTTCACAAGAAAAAGCAAAAGTGGGGGCTGCATATTATCTTTCCAAATTAGAAAAATGGAAAAATCAGAAGAAACCAGTTGTATTTAAACTCCTACGCTATGAAGTTTCTCAAAAACATCTCATTGAAGATATTACAACAGACGTGACCATCGAAGATTATGAAATCATGGAAGATGTAGATAAATACGGATCAGATGTGTGCGTAAAGCTTAACATGAAGCAGTATCGTCATTGGGGAGCAAAGAAACTTGTAATTAAAAGCAAAAAGACAAAATCCGGAAAAAAGAAAACGGTTGCTACGGTTAAAAAACAACGGAAGAAAACGAAAGCTATAGCTAAAAGTTACAAGATAAAATCTGGTGATACGCTTATGAAAATTGCAAAGAAACAGATGAATAATACATCTGCATGGAAGAAAATCTATCAGTTAAATCAGAAAACGATTGAAAATGCAGCGCGTAAGCATGGACGCAAATCTTCATCAAATGGAGCCTATATTTATGCTGGCACAGTTTTAAAGCTTCCGGGAGGTGGTAGCTGATGAAGGATATTGTTGATGTTGCTATTAGTGAGATTGGATACCGGGAGCAGGGCAACAACAGAACAAAATACGGAGAATATACAGGAGCGAATGGTGCTGCATGGTGCCATTCGTTTGTTTCCTGGTGTGCACACGAGGCTGGAGTATCGACTTCGGTTGTTCCGAAAACAGCATCTACAACCTATGGGATGCAGTGGTTTAAAAAGCGTGGGCAGTTCAAATATAAAGGCAAATATACCCCGAAGAGATGTGATATTGTTTATTTTAAAACTGGCCGAAGCCATGTAGGCATTGTTGAGAGCGTCAGCGGTGGACAGTTACATACTATTGAAGGAAATACATCTGATAAGGTAGCACGGCGATCATATTCTCTGAATAATGCCACAATTACTGGCTATGGTACGCCGAAATATACAAGCACCAAAAATGGTTCATCTGGTAGTGGAAAAAAGGATTCCAAAAAGGAACTGCAATATTTACAGAAAATATTATCACGTCACGAGGCAAAAGCGGAAACCATAAAAGCCGATGAAGCAGAAACGGGAAAAATACCGGCTGGCAATGTAATGATTACTGTAAATAATGGAAAAAAGAAATTTACAGTACCGGCGGAAGAGGGAGCAAAGGTTGTATGGGAAAGAGACAGCACACCTGGCAAATTTACTTTCACAGCAAAAGTTGAAAAAGGATTTTCCATAGGAATGGGAAATGAAGTTCTTGTTACTGTGGACAGCAAGAAGTTTTTCTATGGTTTTGTATTTACAAAAGAAGGTAAGAAAGACGGGATGGAATCGTATATAGTATATGATCAGCTCAGATATTTAAAAAATAAAGAAACAATTGTGTACAAAAAGAAAACAGCCGGTGAGTTGATAAAGATTTTGGCTAAGAGATTTAATTTGCAATATGGTACGCTTGCTGACACTGGATGGCGCAGATCAGCCATAGAAGATAATACTACATTATTTGATATTATCCAAAATGCGCTTGATGATACTCTGATAACAAAGGGGAAGACCTATGTGCTCTACGATAAGGTAGGAAAACTTCAACTTACAGATGTAGCAAAAATGAAAGTCAACACTTGCTTGGTGGATGCTGAGACCGGACAAGATTATTCTTATAAAACAACCATTGACAGTGATGTATATAACCAAATAAAGCTGGTATATGAAAACAAGGAAAAAGGAACATTCGATTTATATGTAACAAAAGACTCAAAAAACATAGGCAAATGGGGAACTTTGCAGTATTTGGATAAAATTGATAATCCGGATATTGGAAAGCTTAAATCAAAGGCATTGTTAAAACTGTATG
>ERZ1034763.491-NODE-491-length-17754-cov-28.516413_pt1:0-2500 | contig 17754 bp, 9 predicted proteins | sample MGYA00520701_ERZ1034763 | MGnify/ENA primary metagenome ERZ1034763 (study PRJEB33766, sample SAMN09781707) | gut metagenome | biome: gut microbiome | host: Homo sapiens | place: Madagascar | study: EMG produced TPA metagenomics assembly of the PRJNA485056...
AGTGTCGGCATTACCTATTTTTCCGGGAGGCTGCCCTCCGAGTATTTTCGGCACGTTTGAGCTTAACTACCGTGTTCGGGATGGGAACGGGTGGACCCTCAAAGTAATCAACACCGACTATGCAGTAATGTAAAAGCACTACTGATTTTTAAAAAATGAACCTATAGGTCAATGTGGTGACCCGTAGGAGAATCGAACTCCTGTTTTCGCCGTGAGAGGGCGATGTCTTAACCGCTTGACCAACGGGCCATTGATGGTACACCATCACGGGCTCGAACCGTGGACACCCTGATTAAGAGTCAGGTGCTCTACCAACTGAGCTAATGGTGCATAGCTCGTAGGATATTAAATATATACCCTGAAAACTAAATACAGATATTGATTTATGGAAGAATTAACATACTTGACACATAATACTTACTTATCAAGGTCAAGCCCTCGACCTATTAGTATTGGCTAGCTAAATACATCGCTGTACTTACACATCCAACCTATCAACCTCGTAGTCTACAAGGGGTCTTAACTGTAAACAGTGGGATATCTTATCTTGGAGACGGCTTCACGCTTAGATGCTTTCAGCGTTTATCCGATCCGCACATAGCTGCTCGGCCGTGCCATTGGCATGACAACCGATACACCAGCGGTGCGTCCATTCCGGTCCTCTCGTACTAGGAACAGCGCTCCTCAAATATCCTACGCCCACGACAGATAGGGACCGAACTGTCTCACGACGTTCTGAACCCAGCTCGCGTACCACTTTAATCGGCGAACAGCCGAACCCTTGGGACCGAATACAGCCCCAGGATGTGATGAGCCGACATCGAGGTGCCAAACCTCCCCGTCGATGTGGACTCTTGGGGGAGATCAGCCTGTTATCCCCAGGGTAGCTTTTATCCGTTGAGCGACGGCATTTCCACTCACATACCGCCGGATCACTAACTCCAACTTTCGTTACTGCTCGACCCGTCAGTCTCGCAGTTAGGCTGGCTTATGCGTTTATACTCTAAAGCATGGTTTCCGTCCATGCTGAGCCAACCTTTGAACGCCTCCGTTACTCTTTTGGAGGCGACCGCCCCAGTCAAACTGCCCACCTAACAATGTCCCCCAACCTGATTCAAGGCTGCAGGTTAGAATCTCAATACCTTAAGAGCGGTATCCCAAGGATGACTCCGCTAACACTGGCGTGCTAGTTTCCAAGTCTCCCGCCTATCCTGTACATAAAGTACCGAGACCCAATATTAAGTTACAGTAAAGCTCCATGGGGTCTTTCCGTCTTGCCGCGGGTAACCGGCATCTTCACCGGTACTACAATTTCGCCGGGTGGGTTGTTGAGACAGTGTCCAGATCGTTACACCATTCGTGCGGGTCGGAACTTACCCGACAAGGAATTTCGCTACCTTAGGACCGTTATAGTTACGGCCGCCGTTTACTGGGGCTTCGATTCGGGGCTTGCACTCCTCCTCTTAACCTTCCAGCACCGGGCAGGTGTCACCCCCTATACGTCATCTTACGATTTAGCAGAGAGCTGTGTTTTTGATAAACAGTTGCCTGGACCTATTCACTGCGGCTCACTCGCGTGAGCACCCCTTATTCCGAAGTTACGGGGTCAATTTGCCGAGTTCCTTAACAACGCTTCTCCCGATGGCCTTAGAATTCTCTTCCTGACTACCTGTGTCGGTTTGCAGTACGGGCACCCTAATAATATACACTAAGCTTTTCTCGCCACTGTCCAAGAATACTTCACTACTTATTTTCGTTCCCTTACGCCCAGGTCAACCAACGCCTGGGTTATTCCCTTTCAATGTGTCCCTTAGTTTAAATTTAAGGTGGCTACGGAATCTCAACCGTATGTGCATCGACTACGCCTTTCGGCCTCGCCTTAGCTCCCGGCTAACTAGAAGCGGACGAACCTTCCTTCTAAAACCTTAGTCTTTCGGCCATTATGATTCTCACATAATTCTCGCTACTCATTCCGGCATTCTCACTCCTATGCAGTCCACCGCCGCTTTCGCTACGACTTCACCCCGCATACGACGCTCTCCTACCAACATACCAGAGGTATATTCCCAAGCTTCGGTGTACAGTTTAGCCCCGTTAAATTTTCGGCGCAAAATCACTCGACCAGTGAGCTATTACGCACTCTTTGAATGAGTGGCTGCTTCTGAGCCAACATCCTGGTTGTCTGCGCAACTTCACATCCTTTTCCACTTAACTGTACTTTGGGACCTTAGCTGTGGGTCTGGGCTGTTTCCCTTTCCACCACGAAACTTATCTCACGTAGTGTGACTCCCAAATATTCATTATCCGCCATTCTTAGTTTGATAGGGTTCAGTAAGCTTTCGCCCCCTAGCCCATTCAGTGCTTTACCTGCGGTAATGTTATTTGAGGCTAGCCCTAAAGCTATTTCGGAGAGAACCAGCTATCTCCGAGTTCGATTGGAATTTCTCCGCTAGCCACAAGTCATCCCCTACCATTTCAACGGGAGTGGGTTCGGCCCTCC
>ERZ1034763.491-NODE-491-length-17754-cov-28.516413_pt1:5000-17754 | contig 17754 bp, 9 predicted proteins | sample MGYA00520701_ERZ1034763 | MGnify/ENA primary metagenome ERZ1034763 (study PRJEB33766, sample SAMN09781707) | gut metagenome | biome: gut microbiome | host: Homo sapiens | place: Madagascar | study: EMG produced TPA metagenomics assembly of the...
GTCGACTTGGTAGGCCGTTACCCCACCAACTATCTAATCAGACGCGAGCCCATCCTTCGGCACCTCAGTTTTGATATATCGACCATGCGATCAATATATGTTATACGGTATTACTGTCCGTTTCCAGACACTATCCCGTTCCGAAGGGCAGGTTGCTCACGCGTTACTCACCCGTCCGCCACTCAGTCATATCATTCGTCATTCCGAAAAAATCTGAATTCAAGCTTCGTTCGACTTGCATGTGTTAGGCACGCCGCCAGCGTTCGTCCTGAGCCAGGATCAAACTCTTAAAACAATTGTATTAAATCGTTCCCTCTTGGAAACGAACTAATCATTTCAAGAACTTTTGCTCTCTCGAACACTAGTTCGCAATCACTGTTTGTATCTTTTTGATACGAGTACAGATAAAACTCTTTTGAATCTTATCGGGTTCCTTTTTATCTCGTCGTTGTTTAATTTTCAAGGTCCTATTTCCTCACTCTCAAGCGACTCGCTCCCGCTCGTCTCTCTCAAGTGCTTTGCAATTATACTACAACTTCTTTCGTTTGTCAACACCTTTTTTAAGTTTTTTTGAAAAACTTTTTCAAGCCGTTTCCCAAACTTCTGAAATCTTGTACTTTTGCTCGCCGCTCTTTTCTTGCGACTTTCACATATTACCACCTATTTCTTCCTTTGTCAACTGGTTTTTTAAATTTTTTCATCTATTTTATGATATTGACATAATTTAATAACAAAATTCAACATTTATGTGCATAATTTACTACAAATTGATACTATATAATAGAAAAGGTTTCAAATTGTAACTATTAAAGGTATATATGGTATTTTTCCGCAACACAATATATATTATTTTATCTGATATATAGAGAATAGATTATATTATACATTATATAGATATTGAAATTTGGTGACTATTTTGATATAATTGTTTAACACTTAAAGAAAGGGGCTGATTAAATGCCAATTCGTATTGACGACAAATTGCCGGCTAAACAAAATTTAGAAATAGAGAATATATTTGTAATGAGTAAGTCAAGGGCTAATATGCAGGACATCAGACCTTTGAAAATAATCATTTTAAACTTGATGCCTACCAAGCTTGAAACAGAAACTCAACTTCTGCGGTTACTCAGTAATTCGCCGCTTCAGGTTGATATTGACTTTCTTCAGGTAAAAAGCCATAAATCAAAAAATGTTTCAAGAATTCATATGGCTAAATTTTATAATACATTTGATGAAATCAAAAACAACAGATATGACGGAATGATAATTACCGGTGCTCCCGTTGAGCAAATGGAATTTGAAGAAGTTGACTATTGGGATGAACTTTGCACAATAATGGAATGGAGCAAAAAGAATGTATATTCAACATTTCATATATGCTGGGGTGCGCAGGCAGGGCTTTACTATCACTATGGTGTAAATAAATATCCACTTAAGAAAAAAATGTTTGGGGTATTTGAGCACAAATCACTTGATGTAACACATCCGCTTATGAGAGGGCTTGATGATGTTTACTATGTTCCACATTCACGGCATACTGAAACAAGGCTTCAGGATATTGCACTTGTAAAGCAACTTCAAGTTATATCTTACAGCGAAATTTCAGGCGTTCATATTATATCGGATATGGATTGCAGGCAATTTTTTGTAACAGGCCACAGCGAATATGATAGGGATACACTCGCAAAAGAGTACTTTAGAGATAAAGAAAAGGGACTTGATATTGATGTGCCTTTTAACTACTTCCCTAACGATGATGACAGAGCGGTGCCGATTATGAGCTGGAAAAGTACAGCAAATATTATATTCAGCAATTGGCTTAATTACTTTGTATATCAAAAAACACCATATGACTTGGCGCAATTATAATATATTTAGTATAGTAATAACCCCCGACACAATTAAGTGTCGGGGGTTATCTGTTTTATTTAGTTTTTACACTCTTAACCTTTGACCAAGAAGAATATACTTTTTTACCGTTCACTATTTTATATGTACGAACTCTTACATAATATTTTTTCTTTGCCTTAAGCTTTTTAACAGTAGTCTTTGTAGTTTTCTGCTTCTTTATTGTTACGGTTTTCTTATTCTTCTTAAATTTCTTGTCAGTAGCTACTTGGATTTGATAACCTTTTACACCACCGACTTTCTTCCATTCAACAGATACTGCTTTCTTTGCCGACTTAACCTTTTTAGGACTAACCGATTTTGGCTTTGCAACACTAACTTGCTCGGCAGCTGTATCATTTTTAACTGACGGCTGTTGAGCTGTCTGCTGTGCGGCTTGTTGTTGTGTTTCCTGCGTAGGTTGAGTTGACGGCTGTGGTACCGGGTTAGGTGTAGGAGTTGGTTCGGGTGTTGGGGTTGGAGTAGGTTCAGGTGTCGGTGTTAAACTACAATGCAATGAAGCATTTGTCAAACATTCGTTGCTATGACCTATATTTATTTTATTCCATTCACTTTGAGTGCCGTCATAATAAACATCTTTCAAATTTGTGCAACCGCAAAATGCGAAGTTAACTATTGTTGTTACACTTTTCGGGATTTCGATACTTGTTAAACTTGAACAGCCGAAAAATGTAGAATATTCAATAGTCGTTATACTTTTTGATAATGTAACACTAACTAAACTTGTACAGCCATCAAATGCACTTTCCCCAATACTTGTCACACTATCAGGTATTGTTATGCTTGTTAAACTTGTGCAGCCGGAAAAAGCATAAGTTAAAATGCTTGTTACACCATTTTCAATAATTACCGATTTTATACTAGAATTCTGACTAAATGGACTATCAGTCATTTCACCCGTACCGCTGATTGTAAGTACACCTGTTTCAGTGTTTAATGAGTATATTACATTATCACCGCAACTGCCTGTTTGAACGGTTGATGTATCAGGTGCAACATAGTTAGGATTAACTTTGCCGCAACCGTTCAAACAAAATTGTGCATTATTTGAAAAATCGTGACCTTTTGCTTTTACATAATCATCTTTATATGTTTCACCGCAAGTTTCACATTTATAAATTGTATATCCCTGCTCGGTACAGGTCGGTTCTACAACAGTTTTAGTATATGAATGCCCAAGCTTTGCAATTTCTTTTTGAGCTTCTAAAACTTCACCGCAAGCAGAACATTTTTTACCGTCTGTAAGTCCTGACTTTTCGCAAGTTGCAGCATATCCGTTAATTACCACTTCGGTATGTCCTTTTGCCGGAATTTCTTCTTTTTGAACATAACCGTCAAAACTGCAAGTTCTTTGTTTTAAACCTACCTTTGTGCAAGTCGGTTCTTCAATTATTTTCCATTCACCATAATAATTGTGCTGATTTTCTATGCAAGGCTCAAAATTGTAATGAATAGTTGCGCTTGTTAAATTTATATTTCCGTCACCAATTGTTATATTGTTCCATTCATCCTGTGTACCGGTGTAATATATATCTTTCAAGCTTTCGCAACCGTTAAAAGAAAATAAATCAATTTTTGTCACGCTTTTAGGTATTACTATTGATTTTAGATTTTTGCAATTCCAAAATGATGCACCGCCAATACTTGTTACACCACTTGGTATTATTACACTTGTTAAGTTCTCACAATCATAAAATGAACCATATGCAAAACTTTTAACAGTGTTTGGCACTGTGTAAGAAGCATCATTTTTTCCGGCGGGATAACATACTAACTCTGTAATATTTTTATCAAATAACACACCGTTAATTGATGAGTAATTTTCATTATTTGAATCAACTTCAATTGAAGTTAACTTTTTACAACCGGCAAAAGCAATCGACTGAATATCAGCTACATTAGCAGGAATTGAAATTGACATTAAATTTTCACAACCTGAAAACGCAGAAACTCCCAAAGAAATTATACTTGACGGAAGTGAAACTTCAATTAAACTATTACAGGAAGAAAATGCAAGATTACCAATACTCGTTACTCCGTTTTCTATAATTACCGATTTTATATTAGAATTCTGATAAAACGGACTGTCCTCACCTGAATAATCCTTCATTTTACCTGTACCGCTGATTGTAAGTACACCTGTTTCGGTGTCTAATGAGTATGTTACATTATCACCACAACTGCCCGTCTGTTTATTTGACGGTTCAGGCTCAAAATTGTAATGAATAGTTGCATTTGTTAAATTTTCATTGTCATTACCGATTGTTATTTTATTCCACTCATCTTCTGTACTCGTGTAATATACATCTTTTAAACCTTCACAATCAAAAAATGCGCCATCACTAATACTTGTTACGCTGTCAGGTATTACAACACTTAATAAACTTGTGCAATTATCAAATGCGTGACCACCTATACTTGTTACATCAAATTTGTAGCCTTCATAGTCTACGCTTTTAGGAATTGATACAGATTGAGAAGCAAACGTATAACCTATAACAGTAGCTGTATCATCTACTAAAGAATATTCCAAATTATCAATAACAGTATGTGCATATCCTATAATACCGTCAGTACATTTAATCATAGCACCTATCAAATTATAATTTTCATCTGAAATATCAATGGATTTCCATTCAGCCTTTGTTCCTTTGTAATTAACGGTTTCTAGACTTGAACAAATATCAAATACATACCAGCCAATAACTGTTACGCTGTTTGGTATTGTTACACATATTAAATTTTTGCAATTATAAAATGCATATCTGTCAATAACAGTTACACCATTCCCAATTATTATACTTTTTAAACTTGTACATTCACGAAATGTAGATTCGTTAATACGTGTTACACCATCAGGTATTATTACGCTTGTTAAACTTTTGCAACTAGAAAATGCATATTCACCAATGCTTGTTACACTGTTTGGTATTGTTACACATGTTAAATTTGTGCAACCTGAAAATGCATATTCACCAATATGTGTTAAACTATTTGATACCATTATACTTTTTAAGTTTTTACAATCTGCAAATGCATATTCCCCAATATTTGTTACACTATCAGGAATATTATATGATGTTCTTTCACTTCCAATAGGGTAATTTATAAGTACAGTTTTATCTTTATTAAACAATACACCGTCCTGAGAAGAATATGTCTGATTATCTTTATCCACATCAATATTTATTAAACTTGAGCAATCACCAAATGCGTTATCGGCAATTGACCATACGCTGCTTGGTATTGTTATACTTGTTAAACTTTTGCAGCCATGAAATGCGCCGTCATCAATAACTTGTATACCGTTTGACATTGTTACATTTTTCAAACTTGAACAACCATTAAATGCATTGAAGCAAACCCATCTTACCTTGTTTGGTATTGTTATACTTGTTAAACTTGTACAATTATAAAATGTATGTTCGTTAATATCTTCCAATCCGTTTGGCAATGTTATGCTTGTTAAATTTGAACAACCCGAAAATGCATATTTACCAATGTGTGTTACACTATCAGATATTTGTGCACTTGTTAAAGTTGTACAATTAGAAAAGGTATAATCACCAATCCATGTTACACCGGATTCAATAATTACAGATTTTATTTGTTCGTTTTCATGAAACGGACTGTATGATTTTTTCCAATCAGCGTAATCATACATGTGACCTGTACCGCTGATTGTAAGCACTCCTGTTGATGTGTCGAGCGAATATATTACATTTTCACCACATTTACCTGATGTTATTGAGCCGACAGTAACTTCTTTTTGGCAAGTAATTCTATCATTTAAAGTAAAAGTAAGTGTACAAGTTCCTGCATTATTTGCAACAAACTTTTCCTTTGAATCATCACCTTTAACTACGCTGATTATATTTGAATCAGAAGAAGTAATGCTGACATTAGTAACAGATTCAGTATAATTATAAGGCTCAAAATTATATGCAAAACAATCCTCAAAATAGGCAGAATCGCCGATATTTATATCTACAAGTTGAGTGACAGAGAGAGCAGTTACAGGAACAGTTTTGGAAATTTCATCTTCAAGTTCATCATAATTAGGAAGATAAAGACTTTTATATTTATTAAAAACAATTTCCTCATATTTAACAAAATTATCAATTTTCTTTTGTTTTAATTCTTGAATTTGGTCTATCAACTGCATACATTGTGAATAATTACCAAGCCAAAAATCTGTTGCAGTATTAAAATCAGAATTTGCAGCGTTTTGAAGAAGCTCAATTGAATAATCAAAACCAAGTAAAATAATATCCTTATACATATCAACAGATTTCATATAAACAGCAGAATCGATATTAGTATAACCTGTATCAGCATTTTTCTTATTCTGCATAACTCTGATAATTGCATCTTCAATATTAACAGCAGCTTCAAGCTGATAATAACCTTGAATAACAGTTTCAGTTTTAAAAAAATAATTAACCAACATCCTGCCAGTTTTAGCACCAAATGAAATCGCTGTTCCACCGGGTATACACGCCAAAACACTATCCCAAGCATAGTTTATTGCCTTATTAAGAGCAAACTCAATACCTGAAATTGAACCCTCTGCTATAAGTGCAGCAGTTTTACCATATGCGCCTGCCATACAGTCCGAAATTTCGGCAGCAGAATACCTAAGTTCAATAGGTGATTGTGAATCACTTGCAATTTCATTTAATATTTCAGAAGTACCGCAATCAACATCTTTAATTGCCAAATAATCGGCAACAGCATTGATAGCATCATAAGCATTTTTTACATTTCCAAGAATTTTATTAACTTCACTTATAACAGATGTTACACCGGCATATTTAGTGCCATTCAAAAGCAAATCCTTTGCATCTTCGCTCAAGTCAGTGGTTTTAAGTTGCTCAACCGTATAATTTTCCTTACCAAGTATCATATCGGTTGTTTTGATAACATATGATGAGCGTTCATTTTTCACCATTTTATAAAGCTTTTCAAACTCGTTTTGATACTGTTGGCAAAGGGTACTTTCATCAGTAGAGTCAATCATATCAAAAAGAATTGCGTCATACAAATCCTTTTTCTTGAAAACATTATTTTCTATCGTATATGTAGCGTCATCAACAATATGAGTTGAACTCCATGCTGCTAAAGTCACCTGAAATTTCGTATCATTTTTCAAGTTATTATAAAGTGTTCTTGAAAAAGAACTCGAATCAGTACCGACAAAAATATTATCAAATCCGGCAGTTTCAGATGAATAGATTTCCGCTTGGAAATCAAGATAATGATTCACATCATCTGCATACGCAGTAAGGTTTAGCCCTGATGTTATGCTCATAAGCATGACAAGAGATAATATTAAACTAACAATTTTCTTCATTTCTCTGCACCTCTTTATAAAATCTCAATAAAAATGATTTTATCATACACTTATTTATAATTCAATATGTTACCAAGGCGTAGAGTGATTTACACAACAAAGCGTTCACGGTGGTAAAATTCACAAAAAAAGGCACTGTGTTTTCTTAAAACACAGTACCTTTTTTATTGTAAATATTTGCGAAGTTTTTTTAGAAGTGATTTTTCCTTGCGTGACACCTGAACCTGCGATATACCGAGTACTTTGGCAGTTTTTGCCTGGGTAAATCCTTTATAATAGCGCATATCCACTATTGCCTTTTCGGTATCATCAAGAAATTTAAAAAGGCGATGAACAACAAGGCGGTTAAAAAGTTCTTCGCTTTCGTCTACCGGAACATCAATGGTATACTCACCGTCTTCACTTGCACTGCTTAATGATACCATAGGGGCAATAACGCCCAAAATTTCAGGTATTTCTTCAGGCGGGCAATCAAGCATATCTGACAGTTCAGATACCGTGGGTTCGCGAAGTTCGGTGTTAATAAATTTTTCACGCAAAGCTTGAGCTTTAATAGCTTTTTCTTTCAAGCTTCGGCTTACTTTGACTGCACCGCCGTCACGAAAAATGCGTTTTATTTCGCCCATTATTACGGGAACGGCATAGGTAGAAAAAGCGAAGCCTCGTGATTCATCAAAATTATCAACCGCTTTGATTAAACCGACGCAGCCGCTTTGAAATAAATCATCATATTCTACACCTCTGCCTTTAAAACGATTTGCAATAGAATGAACAAGACCTATATTATCTTCTATCATTTTATCACGAGAAGTTACCATTTTGACTTTCCCTCTATTTTTTTAGTAAGAGTTACGGTTGTGCCGAAAGTTAATTTGGACTTAACGGTTATTTTATCGCAAAAGCTTTCCATAACAGTAAAGCCGAGGCCTGCCCTGTCACCCTCACCGGTTGTAAAAAGCGGTGTCATAGCTTCAGAAACATCAACAATACCACAGCCCTTATCTCTGATAATTATTTTCACCGTATTATCATCATAAAGCTTGCCTGTAATAAATATTTTTCCGTATGTATCTTTATAAGCGTGAACAATGCAATTTGTTACAGCTTCACTGACCGCGGTTTTTAAATCGGCAATTTCTTCAAGCGTAGGGTCAAGCGGAGTTACAAATGCCGACACAGCAACTCGTGCAAATGCTTCGTTTACGCTTTTACTGTCAATAGTAAGTTTAAATTCATTAGTTTGCTTTTTTGTATTCATTTTCTGTCTCCTTAATTTTTGCAATAGATGAAAGACCTGCAAGTTCCATTATTTTTTTTGTTTGCAAAGTTACATTTTTAATTTCAATTTGTGATGACGGGTTAATGCTTTTTAAAAGTCTGTATCTTCCCATAACAAGACCTATTCCCGAGGAATCCATAAAACTTACATTTTTAAAATCCAATATCAATGTATTTGGCTTTTTAAACATAAGGGTATTATCAATTTTTTCTCTGACATTTCCCGCTGTATGATGGTCTATTTCGCCGATAAGATAAGCAATAACAACCATACCGCTGCTTTCAATCGTAACATTCACTTTTATCACTCCAATAAAAAAATACCAATCTGCGATAATACTAACAGATTGGTATTGAATAATTTATCAAAATTTGTATTTAATTTAATTCTTTTCTTATTTCACGATAAAGATAAAACGAACCGCAAACAAGTGACAGATTATTTTGCTTTGCCGAATCAATAGCTTTTATTGCATCATCAAAAATCAAAACATCATCACAGTATTTTTTCGCAATTTCTGCAAGGTCGTAAGCTTTCATTGAGCGTGAATTATTAACCTGCGTTGCATAAATAGTTTTGCATTTAGGTGCAACAAGCGAAAGATATGCATCAACATTTTTATCTTTCATCATAGCAATAACAGCTACTTCGTTATTTATTTTATCTTTAAGTGCCATTCCCGCATCTTCATTATGCCCGCCGTCAACAAGAATACCGCCGACTAAACTTTGCCTTGCCGAAAGTTTTGGATTTTCTGCTTTAATGTTAATTGAAAGTTCATCCAGAACCGCCTGCGCACACGCAATATCATTTTCAAGAAAATTGCCCGTATCATCAATTTTTATAAGTTTAGAATTGTTTTTATTGCAAACATTTTCAATGATTTTTTCGCATTTAGGGTTAGGATAAAGTACACAAGTGCATCCCTGCTTAATAATACCTGACTTTTCTTTTGCAATTTCTTCAACAGTGTTGCCGAGAAAAGCAGTGTGGTCAACAGCAACAGAGGTTATTACCGAAATATTTTTACTTTCAACATTAGTAGCGTCACCCTTGCCGCCCATACCGCATTCAACAACAGCAAAGTCAACATTTTCATCTGCAAAATATTTATACATAATTGCTGTCAAAAGTTCAAATTCGGTAGCATCACATTCAATATATTTTTGAATTAAATTTGAAAAAGCGGTTTTAGAAATCATATCACCGTTTATTTTAATTTGCTCACGGTAATCTTCAATCCAAGGGGAAGTAAAAAGCCCGACGCGATAACCTGCTTTTTGCATTGCGCCGGCAATTGCGCACGCAACAGTACCCTTACCGTTTGTACCTGCAATATGAATAATATTAAGTTTTTCCTGGGGATTACCCATTTTATTCAAAAGCTCACAGATACGACTAAGCCCCGGTTTAATACCGAGGCTTTGCTTTTGAATTATTAAATTTAAAGCATTATCGTAAGTCATTTATTTACCTAATGATTCAATAGAATTTTTAATATTTGCAATCTTATCTTCAAGCTTCAAAGCATCTTCTTTATTTTGGTTAACCACCTTTTCAGGTGCTTTATTAACGAAGCCCGGATTTGAAAGCTTTTTGTTAATGAAATCAAGCTTATCCTGTGCTTGAGCAAGTTCTTTTTCAAGGCGCTTGCGTTCAGCTTCAAAATCAACAAGGTCACCCATAGGAATATAGATTTTGGCATTATCGGTAACGATAGTCACTGTATTTCCAAGGTTATCAAAGCCTGATTTTACTTCAACTTCATTTGCAGAAGCAAGGCGAATAATAAATTGAGCACCTGCTTCAAAAAGTTCTGTATTTTCGGTTTCGATATAAACCTTTGCTTTTTTGCTTGGCGGAATATTCATTTCTGCCCTGCGGTTACGAATAGCACGAATTGCAGACATAAGAACTTCCATTTTAGCTTCATTTTCTGCAAAACAGAGATTTTCATCATATTCAACCCACTTTGAAATCATAATTGATTCACAATCGTGAGGAATTGCCTGATAAATTTCTTCTGTAATAAAAGGCATAAAAGGATGAAGAAGTTTAAGAATATCGGTAAGAACATATACAAGAACACTCTTGGCGGTATTTTTAGCTTTTTCATCATCACCTTGAAGTCTGATTTTTGCAATTTCAATATACCAATCGCAGAAAACATCCCAAATAAAGTCATAAAGCTTCTGAATTGCAATACCGAGTTCATATTTTTCAAGATTATCGGTAACATCTTTCGCAAGAGTATTAAGCTTTGATACAATCCATTCATCTTCAACAGCAAGTTCACTTGGAAGTCCGTCATATTTGAAATCATCTGTAAGATACATCAAAACAAAACGAGCCGCATTCCAAAGCTTATTCGCAAAGTTACGCGATGCTTTAACTTTTTCATCAGAAAAGCGCATATCATTGCCCGGCGAATTACCTGTTGCAAGAGTAAATCTTAAAGCGTCGGCACCGTATTCATCTATTATTTCAAGCGGGTCAATACCGTTGCCGAGAGATTTAGACATCTTTCTGCCCTGGGCATCACGCACAAGACCATGAATAAGGACAGTATCAAACGGCGCTTTATCTGTATAAGCAAGACCGGAGAAAATCATACGACTTACCCAGAAGCCGATAATATCATAACCGGTAACAAGGGTATTAGTTGGATAATAGTGCTTCAAATCCTCTGTGTCATCAGGCCAACCGAGAGTTGAAAAAGGCCAAAGAGCAGATGAAAACCAAGTATCAAGTGTATCAGGGTCTTGCTTTATATTTTCACTTCCACATTGAGAACACTTACAAGGGTCTTGCTTTGCTACGGTAGTTGCACCGCAATCATCACAATACCAAGCAGGAATTCTGTGTCCCCACCAAAGCTGGCGGGAAATACACCAATCGCGTGAGCCGCGCATCCAACTCATATAGTTTTTCTTGAAACGCTCCGGCACAAATTTAATGTCACCGTTTTCAACCGCATCAATAGCAGGGCCTGCAAGAGGGTCCATTTTAACAAACCATTGTTTAGAAACCATAGGTTCAATATTAGTATGGCATCTGTAACAAGTACCTACATCATGCTTAAGAGGCTCAATTTCCTTAATGTATCCGCCTGCTTCAAGGTCGGCAAGAATAGCTTTTCTTGCTTCAAGAGTAGTCATACCTGCATACTTGCCGCAATCAAGAACTTCAGGTTCATTTTGAGTTGCTTTGCCGCTTTTAATAATTTCATCGGCAGCTTCCTTATCAGCCTTACCGGTCATATGGCCGTCATAAGTGAAAGTACGAATAATAGGAAGATTGTGGCGAAGCCCTACTTCAAAGTCATTAGGGTCGTGCGCCGGAGTGATTTTAACAACACCTGTACCTTTAGTCATATCGGCATGTTCATCACAAACAATCGGAATTTCCTTATTAAGAAGCGGAAGAATAACATGGCAACCGTGAAGATGTTTATATCTCGGGTCATCACCGTTAATTGCAACAGCGGTATCACCAAGCATAGTTTCAGGGCGGGTAGTAGCAAGTTCAAGCTTTTCACCCGTCTCCTTTACTTCATAAAGAAGATGCCAGAAGTTTGAATCCTTTTCTTCATATTCAACCTCGGCGTCAGAAATTGAAGTATTACAATGCGGGCACCAGTTAACCATACGGTTACCGCGATAAATAAGGCCTTTTTCATAAAGGCCTACAAATACTTCCCTAACAGCTTTGCTGCATCCTTCATCAAGTGTAAAGCGTTCCCTGTCCCAGTCGCAAGATGAGCCCATCTTTTTAAGCTGTTCAATAATTCTGCCACCGTATTGCTTTTTCCAATCCCAAGCACGCTCAAGGAATTTTTCACGGCCAAGGTCATCCTTGGTAATTCCCTCTTTACGCATAGCTTCAACAATCTTTGCTTCTGTTGCGATTGAAGCATGGTCTGTACCCGGAAGCCACAAAGTATCATACCCTGCCATTCTGTGATAACGAACAAGAATATCCTGAAGTGTATTATCAAGTGCATGGCCCATATGAAGCTGACCGGTAATATTCGGCGGAGGAATAACTATTGTATATGTTTTTTTGTTTTTTTCTCTTTTAGCGTGAAAATATTTTTTATCACACCAAAACTTATAGGTACGATCCTCAACTTCGCTAGGATCATACTGCTTTGCAAGTTCCTTTGCCATAGCAAATCTCCTTAAATCAAATATAATATATTTGTTTTATAA
>ERZ1034763.492-NODE-492-length-17729-cov-5.404945_pt1 | contig 17729 bp, 12 predicted proteins | sample MGYA00520701_ERZ1034763 | MGnify/ENA primary metagenome ERZ1034763 (study PRJEB33766, sample SAMN09781707) | gut metagenome | biome: gut microbiome | host: Homo sapiens | place: Madagascar | study: EMG produced TPA metagenomics assembly of the PRJNA485056 data set...
TGTATCAGTAGAATAAAAAGTGAATAGAAGTAATTAGAAATTCTACTAAGAAATATCTAATAAGAAACATAAAGAGAGGGCAGTGCTTCAACGATTGAGAAATCGTAAAGTACTGCCCTCTCTCTGTAATTGCAGATAAAGATTTAAATTGCTACGGATTTACACTATCACTCACAATCTTTCCATCTATAATGCGGACAACACGATTAACCTGATTAGCAATTTCATCATCATGTGTAATGATAATAACTGTTCTTCCAGACTCATGAAGATCTTTCAGAATATTCATGATCTCGATAGTCGACTTACTGTCCAGGTTACCGGTCGGCTCATCGGCAAGGATGATCGGTGGCTGTGCGGCAATTGCTCTGGCTACAGCGACACGCTGCTGCTGTCCACCGGAAAGCTGGTTCGGTCTGTGATCCATACGATTTTCCAGTCCAACTTTCGACAGAGCTTCCCCGGCAATCTCTTTTCTTTGCTGCTTTCCAAGTCCGCGGTAGATCAGTGGAAGTTCTACATTTCCAAGTGCATCCAGGTTTGGAATCAAATTAAATCCCTGAAAGATGAAGCCGATCTTGTGATTGCGGATATCAGACAGTTCATTGTCTGAGAGATTGGCAACATCTTTTCCGTCTAGAAAATATTCCCCGGAATCAGGTGTGTCAAGACAGCCGAGCATATTCATAAATGTAGATTTACCAGAACCGGAATGTCCGACAATGGCAATAAATTCCCCCTGGTTGATCTCAAGAGAAACATCATCCAGTGCGCGGACTTCATTTTCTCCCGGGTTGTAGATCTTGTACATATTTTTAACACGAATGAGTGGCTCCATAATAACCTCCTTAAAAAATAATCTAATTTCCAAAATAAGCATTGAGTCCAAGAACCAGACCATCAGCCAGACTATTTAGTGTGGAATCACTGTGGTCAGAGCTTGCATTTCCAAGTTCCATATCAACAGACGGAATTGTACTATAAGAAGTCTGTGTCAGATCAATATTCATAGAACCATTTTGGTAAATGGTCATTCCTTCTGTACGAAGTCCTTCTACAAGAGAGGCCCCAAGTGCATCATGTTCCTGCCAGTGGGAAGCGACAGGTTCCATACTTTTCAGACCATCCGGCACAGAAATGTAGAAACAGCCTTTGTCATATCCCAATCCATCTCCATCCCAGTGGAGTGAGATGTGACAGTCAGCTACATTGTTACAGAGTACGGTGCGGGCAACATTATCAAGCTGGACATCGTCGCTATTTCTCACCATAAGGACATCATATCCTTGAGCAAGCAGCTTATCTTTCAGAATCTGAGCCATCTGAAGTGTAACAGTGCTTTCAGCAGTTCCATCGTTAAATGTCATTCCCCCGGAAACTGCAGTCGCATAAGTTGCACCCTGAGCAGTGCTTCCGCCGGTTGTCTTTGGAGAACCATCCGGGTGACACTGTGTCTTTACAGAAGCACCACCGGAAGTTCCATGTCCGGCATTCACGCCGACGACGATATCCTTGCGGTCAGAATCTGCAAGATAAATAGTAGCTGTTCCAGAATTGATTGCAGAAAAGTCTGCGTATTGCCAGGAAGGGTCAAAGCTGATCTCCTGTCCATTGCTGTAAAGAGCCGCTGCGCCGGTCAGCGATTCCTGCTGAGTTACGGATTCAGATTCAGAAGCAGATGGGGTGGCGGAATCAGCAGAAGAAGTTTCATCTACAGTTTTATTTTCAGAATCTGATGAGATAGAAAAATCATCCGCTGTCTTGGATGGTGCCTTAGTACCCTGCGCCGTGTCCGTACTGGATTTGTGCTGTATGCTACCGCATCCGGTCAGGCAACAACACAGGAGAACGGCACAAGAGAATCGAAAAAAAGGGTTTTTCAATTTCAATCTCCTTTATGATAAATATTACTGTTCTCATTGTATCATAATCATTTTCCAAATAGGGAAAATTCAGATAAAATTAAGGTTTCAAAAAGGAAAAAATAATGTAAAAAATTCAAGGCGATTGCATAATCATTTTGATTGCGATAGACTACAAGAGAAAGAATATCATAGTTAGGGAATTTTGCATGCCAATAGCATATAGTGTGGCGGGAGTTCTAGTGCTACGCAATTCGCATAATCATAATATACGAGGACAATATATATGGAAGAACAACAAGAAAAAACGCAAGGAAAAAAACAAGATAAAAAATTGTGGAAGATTTTCTGGTCAACCTTTTACTTAAGCGCGTTCACATTTGGTGGAGGTTATGTAATCGTCAGCCTGATGAAGAAAAAGTTCGTAGATGAATATCATTGGATTGAGGAAGAAGAAATGTTGGATCTTGTGGCAATTGCGCAGTCGGCACCGGGAGCAATCGCAGTGAACGGAGCAATCGTGATCGGATATAAACTGGCTGGAATTGCGGGGATTCTGACAGCAATTGCCGGGACAGTAATCCCACCATTTCTTATTATATCGATACTTTCTGCCGGTTATCAGGCATTTCGAAGTAACCAGATCATCAGCTTAATGCTCGAAGGAATGCAGGCCGGAGTGGGCGCCGTGATCGCATCTGTGACATATGACATGGGTGCCGGAATCGTGAAGAAGAAAGATGCTTTGTCATACGTACTTATGGTTGGGGCATTTATAGCTTCCTGCGTATTTGAGGTAAATGTAGTCTATGTGATTCTGATCTGTGGAATTGTCGGAGTACTCCGCGCATTAATTGAGAAAAAGATCACGAAGAAAGGAAGTGAAGAGAAATGATTTATTTGAAATTGTTTTTAAGCTTTCTTCAGATTGGACTGTTCAGCTTTGGCGGCGGTTATGCGGCGATGCCTCTGATCCAAGAACAGGTTGTGACACAGCATGGTTGGCTTACGATGACAGAATTCACAGATTTGATCACGATTTCCCAGATGACACCTGGGCCGATTGCAATCAATGCGGCAACATTTGTCGGCAGCAAGATTGCGGGAGTTCCGGGATCTGTTGCGGCGACCTGTGGGTGCATTCTGCCGTCTTGTATTATCGTAACTTTGATCGCATGGTTTTATTTAAGATATAAGAAAATGAAAATGTTCCAGAGCGTGCTGGAATCCCTAAGACCGGCAGTTGTCGCACTGATCGCATCCGCAGGAATCGCAATTCTGCACACTGCATTCTGGACAGATGGAATTGTGCAGTTTGCGGCGACAAAATGGTCTATGGTGGTGATCTTTGGAATCTGTCTGTTACTGCTTCGTAAGACAAAACTGAATCCGGTGATTGTGATGATGCTTGCGGGAATGATGAACGTGGCAGTAAGATATGCAGCCGGATAAAATAGCGAATCCATGCAGGTTCCGGTAAAGAAATGTGAATAGGTGAAAAATATGAAGACTTATGTGGAAAACATTTCAAAGTTCATGGTATATTGTGAATAACTTTCATGATATACTGTACATACGTTGTAAAAATAAGAACAGGAGAGCGAAATGAGCGAACAGAACAATCAGAACACACAGGAATCACAGACACCGCATAAGCGTCGTGTGAGATATAAAGGAAAATACCCGAAGAAATTCGAGGAGAAATATAAAGAGTTACAGCCGGAGAAATACAAGGATACAATCGCGCATGTAATCCAGAAGGGAAACACTCCTGCCGGAATGCACATTTCTATCATGGTAAATGAGATCCTTGATTTTCTGAAAATCCAGCCGGGTGAGACTGGATTCGATGCGACACTCGGATACGGTGGACATACGAAAGCAATGCTGGAATGTCTGAAAGGTGAGGGGCACATCTATGCAACAGATGTTGACCCGGAAGAGTCTGCGAAGACAAGAAAACGTCTGGCAGATCAGGGATTCGGAGAAGATATTTTAAGTATCCGTCTGCAGAATTTCTGCACGATCGATGAGATTGCAAAAGAAGTTGGAGGATTTGATTTTATCCTTGCGGACCTTGGAGTTTCCTCTATGCAGATTGACAATCCGAAGAGAGGATTTTCCTTCAAAGTTGACGGACCGCTGGATTTGCGACTGAACCAGGAGAAAGGCATCAGTGCGGCAGAACGACTCGACAACATTTCCGAGGAAGAACTTGCCGGAATGCTTTACGAGAATTCAGATGAGCCATACTGCGAAGAGCTGGCGAAAGCAATCACGGATGAGATTCGCAGAGGCAATCGCATCGATACAACAACAAAGCTTAGAAATGTCATCGAGAAGACTTTGGATTTCCTTCCGAATAATAAAGAAAAGAAGGACATTATCAAAAAGACTTGCCAGAGAACATTCCAGGCACTTCGTATTGATGTCAATAATGAGTTCGAAGTGCTGTATGAATTCATGGAGAAACTCCCGGGAGCATTGAAACCGGGCGGAAGAGTAGCAATTCTTACATTCCATTCCGGAGAGGACAAGCTTGTAAAAAAAGCACTCAAAGCAGGATACAAAGAAGGAATTTATTCCGAATATGCGAGAGATGTTGTGCGTCCGTCAGCACAGGAATGTGCACAGAACGGAAGGGCAAGATCTACGAAGATGCGCTGGGCCGTGAAGGCGGAATAGTTGACTTCAATATAATGAAATGTTATAGTTAGTCAGAAATAAGAGCGTTCGGTGCTGTTTGATCAGGGATATTTGAATACATATCCTAATCGAAACAGGTAAAAGGGAAACAGGTGCAAGACCTGTACGAACTCGTCACTGTGAGCAGAGATGCGGTCTTCTTAGAAATCGTTTTAAGGTAACTGTTTCAGAGCCAGATAGATTTCAGAAGACCGCTCCTATACAGACAAGTGTGGAGAGTCCGCACATCCACTGGGAGACCGGGAAGGTGTTCTGTATAGAAGATCTGTAAGTCAGGAAACCTGCCGGCCGTTGGTGCGGGGAATATACGAATTCCAGATCACGAGTAATTGATTGTACCGAAAGAACCATTCTTACTGTTCGCATTACGTGTGACCAGCAATCATTCATTTGATTCAAGATAATTCTATCCATTTTCCGTATTTTATAATTCACAACTTAATAGGAGACAAAAAAGAAATGAAAAATAAGAGCAGATGGCTTGCGCTTATGCTGACAGGTTCTATGATGATTTCACCATTGTCTTATACAAGAACATATGCGGCAGAAAATGAGCAGCAGTATGAGACAAATTTACAGGAATCTGTTGAGGCGGAAGAGCCGGGTCAAGATAAGAAACAAGATGAAAGTCAGACAGAAGATGCGGGAAATGTTAAAGAAGATAAAAGAAATGACGATTTAACAAAAGAAGATCAGAAAAAGGAATCTGATAAAGTTGATAATTCTTCGGATAAATCAGATAATCAGAATTCAATCGACGCAGAAACAAAACCAAATTTAGAGAATAACTCAGAAAATAATTCAGAAAACAACTTAGAAAATAACTCAGAAGAGAAAGATACAGAAACCACCGGGAAAAATCCAGGCACAACTGTCTCAGATCAGGTTGAGGACGAAAAAGCTGATAACAAGAATACACAGATAAAAGATGAGACAGGCAAGTCAGAACCTTCTACGGATTCTAACGATTCTACGAATACTCCGGAACCGGAACTTCCGCCACTGCAGGAGGCTCCTTCTGTAACTGGAGAATCTGTGAAAGTAGTAAAAGAAGATGCTGAAGAGTTCAAGATGTTCAAGGTCAGTGAATCAACAGTTGTTGAAAAGGATGGCGAACTTGATATTACGATCAAGACAAACAACACAGGATTTGATGCGCTATATCTTGGTTCAAAAGATGACTTGTTGAAAGCATCTGTTATAGAAGGAACAAAGGATGAAGAAGGTGCATGGACATTTCATTTTAATGTGCCGAAAGAAAAAGCAGGTCAGACAATTCCGGTATCTTTAAGAAAGTCAAAAGATCAGACCTGGTATGACAAACAGTACTTATGGATGTACATTCCGAATCCGGGAGAAACCTCAACACCGGATCCAGCACCAACGCCAACACCGACACCGGAAGCAACAGTAGCAAACGGAATCTACAGTATGGACGTAACTTCCAGTTCTTCCATGTTTAAAGTAGTGGATTGTATTCTGACAGCAAAAGACGGAAAAATGAGTGCTGTGCTTACATTAAGCGGAACCGGTTACGGCTATCTGTATATGGGAACAAAGGAAGAGGCTGCAAGCGCAGATCAGTCATCCTGGATTCCATATCAGGTGAATGAAGAAGGAAAATATACTTATACTGTTCCGGTAGAAGCGTTGGATAAGGAAATCGCAGTAGCAGCCTATTCCATTAAAAAAGGAATCTGGTATGACAGAACGCTGACTTTCCGGTCAGAGACAATGAAGAAGATTGCCGATCTTAATTCCACAGATTCTGAGAATAAAGGTGATTCCGGAAATAACGGAAACACAGGAAATTCCGGAACTACTGGTGGTTCCAACAATACAGGAACAAACAATTCTGCTTTCCCAGGCGGTTCTGTATCTGGAACTAATTCAGGAAAAACAGATGGAAATGATGGAAAAGCAGATAATGTATCAAAATACGAATCCGACACAAGTGGCTCTACTTCTCATGTAGACAGTGGAACAACACTGAAAGACGGTGTATATACTCCGGACCGTTTTACCTGGTCCGGTGGAACAGGTAAGGTTCAGATTACTTGTAATAAAGTGACGATCCAGAATGGACAGGCTTATGCAACACTCGTGTTCAGCAGTGATCATTATCAGTATGTGAAAGCGAACGGAAATAAGTATTACACAACAAAGGGCGGCGGATCAGCGACAGTTGTTATCCCGGTTGCATTGAATCAGAATAATAAGATTATTGGAATGACAGATAAAATGTCTGTCGCACATGAGATAGAATATACGATTTTCATTTATCTTGCAGCGGCGAATGGAGGAACATCTGCAAACGGAACAGATGTTTCAACAAGCAGTAACCAGAAGCTGGATGAAAAAGCACCAGAAATCATTGGTTTGGAATATCAGTCAGAGACAAAGCTTGACTATGCAGAATATTTCAAGATTTATCATTATGATCAGGGGATTGTACTTCTTGAAATCGATATGACGAAGGACACAGCAAGAGACCCGGAAAAAGCAGAGGAAACAAAGTCTGAAAATGAGAAGTCTGCAGAAGATAAAGAGAAGTCTTCCAAGAAGAAAGTAGCTTCTGTTACGATCAATAGATCAGAAGATTCTAAGAACTCAGATGCAGAAAGCAAAGTGGATGCTTCTGCTGAGGAATCCGCAGCTTCGGATAACAACGGCACAAGCGAACAGGATCTTGCAGCAGAGCTTTACAAAGGAAATGTTGTGAAATATCTGATTGTTCCGGAGGATGTGGAAGTTCCGGTTGGTCTTGAGCAGGATATGATCATTGTGAAAAAAACGACAGATCATACTTATGCAGAGTCTGATGAGATTCTGAATATGATGAAAGATCTCGATCTTCTTGATAATATTGCGGCAGTTGGAATGAAGAGCAAAGACTGTACAGTATCCGAGATTGCTGATAAGATGAAAGTAAAAGACGGAGAGAAGAATGCTGAAGTTGCATATGCAGGAACAGCGGACAAGCTGAAGTTGAAGAACCTTGTGAAGAGTGAAGTGAATCTTGCTCTGTTTACAGGAGATATTCTTCCAAGAGAAGATTCTGAGGAAAACGCAGCGAAAGATACTGACAAAATAGCAGATAAAGACAGTAAAGATACAAAAGAGACTCTGACAGTAGAAGAGCAGACGGAGCAGTTTGAGGAGTTGACAGAGAAGCTTGCGACACTTGGAATTCCGGTACTCGTTGATCGTTCTTCCGAGGAAAAGACAGAACTTGGAAAGCAGGAGTGGATCAAGGTTTACGGTGTTCTCTACGGATGTGAAGAGCTGACGAACGAGAAGTTTGATGCGGCAGTAGCAGCGGCAGAGAAATAGGAGAGAAAATAGAATGAAGATAAGAAGATGCAGAATCACAGCGTTAATGCTTTCAGCTGCACTTCTGCTCGGAGGCTGCGGTTCTACCGCAGCCTCCGGTGGAAACAGCGGTAATAATTCAGCAGGTACAGATGTAACAAAGGATAAGACCAAAGATGCAGCCGACAAGACAAAAAAAGCACCGGAAATCGAAGGGCTTACCTATGAATCTACAATGGATCTGACTTACGCGACAGAATTCGATGTATACTATTATAAGGATGGATATAAGTTGATCGATGTCCATGAAGATAAGCAATATCTGATTGTTCCGGAAGGAAAAGAAGAACCGGAAGATCTGGAGGATGATATTGTTGTGATCCAGCAGCCGACAGAGAATATTTATATGGCGGCGACAGCATCCATGTCTCTGTTTGATGCAATCGGCGGAATTGACAAGGTAAAATTCTCCGGACTTGAGGCCTCTGGCTGGTATGTAGAGAGTGCAAAGGAAGCAATGGAATCCGGAGCGATGACATTTGCGGGAAAATACAGCGAACCGGATTATGAGACTCTCGTTGACGGAGACTGTGATCTGGCAATCGAATCAACGATGATCCTTCATACACCGAAGGTACAGGAAATGATCGAAGATCTTGGGATTCCGGTATTTGTAGACTACTCCAGTTATGAGTCACATCCGCTTGGAAGAACCGAGTGGATCAAGCTTTATGGGGCGCTTTTGAATAAAGAGGAAGAAGCGGATACATTTTTTGACCAGCAGGCTCACGTGATCGAGGAACTGAAAGGATTCGAGAACACGGAAAAGACGGTTGCTTATTTCTATGTGAGTACAGATGGTTCAATCGTTGTGAGAAAATCTGACGATTATATTCCGTCAATGATTGAAATCGCAGGTGGAAGATATGCGTTCAAAGATCTGAAGAATCCGGACAGCAACGCACCATCTGTTAAACTGACGATGGAAGAATTCTATGCGACTGCTGTAGATGCAGATTATCTGATCTACAACGGGACGATCGACGGACAGATAAATAGTATCAGTGAGTTGGAAGCAAAGAATGAATTGTTCTCTGAATTCAAGGCGGTGAAAGACGGAAATGTCTGGTATACCGGAAAGAACTTATATCAGGCAACAGATACAGTCGGAGAGCTGATCAAAGATATGCATCTGATGCTGACAGACGGTGATGCATCTCAGATGACATTTCTTGAAAAGATGGAGTAGAAGAATGGAGCAGACAAGTTTTCATCAGGAAAATTTCAGACGGCGTACAAGATACACAGCGGTATTTCTGATTCTTGCAGCAGTATTTTGTGTTGTGACAGTGCTAAATATCAATACCGGAAATGTTCATATTCCGGTGCCTAAGATTCTGCGCATTCTCTTTCTGAAAGAAGGAGCGGCGACAGAGTACAATATTATATGGAAGATCCGTCTTCCGAGAATTCTGATGGCAGCACTGCTTGGTGGTGCATTGTCTCTTTCAGGCTTTTTGCTGCAGACATTTTTTTCCAATCCTATTGCCGGACCTTTCGTTCTCGGAATTTCTTCCGGAGCGAAAATGGTCGTGGCACTTACAATGATCGTGTATTTGAAATATATCGGAAGATTTTCTTCGTATACACTGATTCTTGCAGCATTTATCGGGTCGCTGATCTCGACGGGATTTATCCTTCTGATGTCGAAAAAAGTGCAGCATATGGCGTCTCTTCTTGTCGGGGGGATCATGATCGGATATATCTGTTCGGCTATCACGGATTTTGTTGTGACATTTGCGGATGATTCTGATATTGTGAATCTGCACGGATGGTCACAGGGAAGTTTTTCCGGAATGAGCTGGAGTAATATTCGTGTGGCAGCAGTGGTTGTCGGACTTGCGGTGCTGTTTACATTTTTCCTGTCCAAACCAATCAGTGCATATCAATTGGGAGAAGCATATGCGCAGAGTATGGGAGTCAACATCAAGACGTTTCGCGTGATTTTGATCTTGCTTTCCAGTATTCTGTCAGCGTGTGTGACAGCATTTGCGGGACCGATTTCCTTCGTGGGAATCGCAGTACCATTTCTTGCAAGGAAGGCATTTGGAACGTCAAAACCGATCGTGGTTATACCGGGAACGTTCTTTATGGGAGCTGTGTTCTGCATGATCTGTGACTTGATCGCACGAATGGCACTGGCACCGGTGGAATTGAATATCAGTACGGTAACTTCTATTCTGGGTGCACCGATCGTTATCTATATGATGATACCGAAGGGAGGAAGAAAATAAGATGGCAGATTATTATTTTCAAATGAAAGACCTGTCGGTAGGTTATAATGGAAACTCCCTGATCCGTGATATTAATATCGGGATCAACAAGGGGGAAATCGTGACTTTGATCGGTCCGAATGGTTCGGGAAAGTCAACGATTTTGAAAAGTATTACAAGACAGTTGAAAGTCGTTGGAGGGAATGTATTTTTTGACGATACTTCTCTTCTGAAACTGCCGTACAAAGAGCTTGCGTCTAAGATGGCGGTCGTGTTGACGGATCGGATCAAGACAGAGTTGATGACTTGTCATGATATTGTGGCGACCGGACGTTATCCTTACACAGGGCGACTTGGGATTCTGACGCAGGAAGATGAATGTCTGGTGGAAGAGGCGATGCAGGCGGTGCATGCGCAGGAGCTCGGCAACCGTGATTTTAATGCGATTAGTGACGGACAGAAGCAGCGCATTCTGCTGGCGAGAGCAATCTGTCAGGACCCGGATGCGATCGTTTTAGATGAGCCGACTTCATTCCTGGATGTAAAATATAAGTTGGAGCTGTTGTCTATCCTTGAGCGGATGGCAAGGCAGAAGAAGATTACGGTGATTATGTCTCTTCATGAAATCGATCTGGCACAGAAGATTTCAGATAAGATCATCTGTGTCAAAGGCGAGACGATTTCACATTACGGAAGTCCGGAAGAAGTATTTACAGAAGAAATCATTCGCGAATTGTATGGAATCAATAACGGATATTTTGATCCGCTTTTTGGAAGTATTGAACTTCCTGCGTCGGAGGGTGAGCCGGAAGTGTTCGTGATCTCTTCCGGTGGAACTGGAATCCCGGTTTATCGTCGGCTTCAGAAGGAACACATTCCGTTTGCGGCAGGTATTTTGTATGAAAATGACATGGATTACCGGCTGGCAAGATTACTTGCGGCAGAAGTGATCACGGAAGAACCGTTTGAGGAGATTCGGGAAGAAACGCTTCAGAAAGCATTTGAGACAATGGGAAAATGTGAGCGCGTGATCAATGCCGGAGTGAAGATCGGTGCGTGGAACAAAGGGATTGAGAAGTTGCTTGAGAGAGCGGAAAAAGACGGAAAATTATAAGAAAGAGTCACGTTAATGCTTAAAATTAATGTTTTAAAGCATTAACGTGACTCTTTTTGTTGCTATTCACTGTGTCGAATGGTAGAATAGAAACAATGGCGATCTGTGAAAGGAAGTTATGTATAAAGAAAACAAGAGAAAATAACAGCATAAGCTGTTAAATGAGTGGAGGAATTCTATGAGCAACAAAGGACAATCAGGAATGCGAGCAAGCTTCTCGGGTAAGATCGGGTATGTGCTTGCTGTTGCAGGCTCAGCAGTCGGCCTGGGAAATATCTGGAGATTCCCGTATTTGGCTGCAAAGTATGGTGGAGGAATTTTCCTTCTCGTATATTTGATTTTGACAGTAACTTTTGGATATGTTTTGATCATGTCAGAGACAGCACTTGGACGAATGACAAGAAAAAGTCCTGTCGGAGCATATCAGACTTTCGGTAAGACGAAATCATTCAAGATCGGTGGATGGCTCAACGCAGTGATCCCGATGTTGATCGTACCTTATTATAGTTCAATCGGTGGATGGGTTATTAAGTATCTGGTAGAGTATTTGAAAGGAAATGTGCAGACCGTTGCACAGGATGGATATTTTACAGAATTTATTTCAGATTCTTTCCAGGTAGAAGCATGGTTTATCGTATTTGCCGTTCTTGTATTCTGCGTTATCCTTGCAGGAGTTGAGAACGGAGTAGAACGTGTTTCCAAGATCATGATGCCGATTCTGGTTGTTCTTGCGATCATTGTAGCGATTTATTCCGTGACAAGACCGGGAGCAATCGAAGGTGTGAAGTATTTCCTGATTCCAAATCCAAAGCATTTCTCAGCAATGACAGTCGTTGCAGCGATGGGACAGATGTTCTATTCTCTGTCAATCGCAATGGGAATTCTGTATACATATGGTTCTTATATTGGTAAAGATGTTGATCTTGAGAAGTCTACAACACAGGTTGAGATTTTCGATACAGCGATCGCAATGCTCGCAGGACTTATGATCATTCCGGCTGTATTCGCATTCTCCGGTGGTAATCCGGACGACCTGCAGGCAGGACCGTCTCTGATGTTCATCACACTTCCGAAAGTGTTCGCAAGTATGGGAGTAGGAAGAGTAGCTGGAATCCTGTTCTTTGTATTAGTACTTCTTGCAGCAGCAACAAGTGCGATCTCACTTCTGGAGACAAGCGTATCTACCTTCCAGGATGAGTTGCATTGGAGCAGACCTAGATGTTGTATTCTGATGGCAGTTGTTATGATTGTAATTGGAACATTATCATCCATGGGTTACGGATTACTGGATTTCATTCAGTTCTTTGGTATGGCAAGTCTGGACTTCTTCGACTTCCTGACAAATTCCGTGATGATGCCGCTTGCAGCACTTGCAACATGTTTCTTGATTATTCGTACAGTTGGATTTGACAAGATCGCAAGAGAGATCGAACAGTCATCTGCATTTAAGAGAAAGAAGTTATATATGTTCTTTTTGAAATATTTGGCACCAATCTTCCTGGTCATTATTTTACTTAGTTCTATTGCAAATGTATTGGGAATTATTTCTATGTAAACAGGATTGTCATTCTAAAAGTGGGGAACGGATATGGGAATCGAAGAAAAAAATAATGGGACAACAACAGTGGGAATAGAGAGAGACCGGGAGCTTCTTTATCAAGAACGTATAAATTTCCTTATGACACAGACAGGCAATCAGGCCGGGGGAATTTATATAGATGTTACAGAAGACAAGATTCTGGCTATCACGACAGAAGAAGATATGCTGAATGAAGACCAAATAGAAAACAGCAGTATGTCAGCGTGGATGAAAAAGTATATTCATCCCAATCTTGTTTTTATGGATGAGTTGGATGAATTCAGGGAGATTTTCCGCAGAACAGAGCTTTTGAGAAGATACGAGGAAGGACTTCTGAAATTTCAATACTACTATTACTTTAAGCATAAGAAGGAATTCAAGTTTTACCGGATCGATATAAAGATGCATCAGAACCGGAGAAATAGTCACGTGGAAGCATTGATGATATGGACGGACGTGACGCAGCGATACATTGACACAGAAGTACGAAGAATCCTTTACAAGAATGATTTTGAGGCAGTCGCATTGATCGATCTGCGTAAGCATCGTATTTTCTTCCGTTCCTGCAATTTCAAAGAGACCCGTTTCCCGGAAAACAAGCGGCTTTTCTACGAAGATGTTGTAGAGAAACTGGCAGAAGAGAGAGTCGCAGAGCAGGATAAAAAATATTTCCTGAACTGCACTTCATTTGAGTCATTGGAAGAAAAACTTCGGTTGACCGGAGAGTTTTCTTTCCAGGCATATAATATGGAAAACAGAGTGGAACGATATACCTATCACTGGTTTGATAAACGACGGGATGTTCTACTGGTTGTAATTGAAGATATGACGGATGAATTTGAGACAGATTCTGTTACAGGAGCAAGGAACAGAACTGGTTTTGCTCATAAGGCGGAAGAGATTCTTAAGCAAAATCAAAATGGAAGTTATGCGGTTCTGTATTTCAATATCCAGAGATTTAAGGCCCTCAATGATCTGTTTGGTTATGAAGCAGGTGACGAGGTACTTTGCCAGTGGGGTGATTTTCTGAGAAACAGTTTCTTAAGACCATCAGTGATCGGAAGGATAGAGGCAGATCATTTTGCGTTGCTTGTGGAAACGAAATACCTGGATCTGAAACGCATTCCGGAATTAACACATCGGGTTTATTACAGAAAAAACAGTAAAGTAGATGTTTATGGAAGATGTGGGATTTATTATATCCAGGACAATAATGAAAGAAGCATCACAGATATGTGTGATAAGGCGAAACTTGCAAAGCTTCAGATTTCCAATCAGTATGTCCAGCCTTATTGTGTATTCAATGAGGAGATGAAAAAAGACTATGAAAAATGGAGTATGGCATTGATCCAGCTGGACGATGCAATCAAGAATCAGGAGATTAAAGTCTATTATCATCCAATCTATGATGCGAAAACGAGAAAAATTGTGTTTGCAGAAGCACTTGCCCGTTGGGAATCACCAAAAAATGGAATGATCCTTCCGGGGAATTTCATACCGCCGTTGGAAGAGAGCGGGCATATTACAAAACTGGACGCATTTATCTATGGAGCGGTACAAAGCTTTCTGGAACGCAGGGAAATGGAAGGAAAGAAAATACTTCCTGTTACAGTGAATCTGTCCAGAATGGATCTGATGGACGAAGAAATTATGTTTGAGATCAGAAGGAATGTGAATGATTCTCGTTTATCTAAGGAAAAAATTTGCTTTGAGATCACAGAATCTGCTTATGCAATGATCACAGAAGAAGGTGTCGAGTTTCTTTCCAAGCTGCATGAGTACGGCGTGAAGCTTCTTGTAGATGATTTTGGAAGCGGAGTTTCCTCGTTTAGTACGATCAGAGATTACGAGTTTGATGTTATGAAGCTGGATATGGGATTTGTCCGTAAACTTGGTGTAGATAAGAAAAACAACAACATTCTTCTTTCATTGGTAGAACTTGCGCACAGATTGAATATGAAAGTAGTTGCTGAAGGGGTAGAGACAAAGGAACAGGCAGAATTTTTGCAAGGTTATGGCTGCGATTATCTTCAGGGATTTTATTTTAGCAGACCGATGCCGGAAGCACAGTTTGAGCAGCTTCTGGAACAGTAAAAGATGGTAAAACTTAAAAATGAAGGGTTGATTCTTGTGCCGCGAGATTCAAAAGAAAAATGATTGTTAAAACAGACAAGTAATCTTGCTGTAAATCTACCTGCATGGTATAATATGACTAGACTTGTAAAGTTTAGAAACAGTTCAGCCATACAACGAAGTGGTCATAAACTGACGGTCTTACGTTGTATGGCTGAATTGCAATAATTTTACATTTTAAGTAAATGATAGGAGTGATTAAGATGTATCAGGAAGAGTATAAGCGCTGGATGACAGCAGACCTGGAAGACGCAGATCTGATGCCTGAATTAGCAAAAATCGAGGGAAATGATGATGAGATCAAGGAGCGTTTCGCAGTTGCTCTGAAGTTTGGAACAGCCGGACTTCGTGGTGTTCTTGGAGCAGGAACAAACAGAATGAATATCTACGTTGTTCGTCAGGCTACACAGGGACTTGCTAACTGGGTAAAGACACAGGGCGGTACACAGACAGTAGCGATCAGCTACGACAGCCGTCTCAAGAGTGATGTGTTTGCGAAGACAGCAGCAGGAGTTCTTGCAGCGAACGGAATTAAAGTAAGAATTTACGATGCTCTGATGCCGGTACCGGCACTTTCATTTGCAACACGTTATTATAACTGTAACGCAGGTGTTATGGTAACAGCATCCCACAACCCGGCGAAGTATAACGGATATAAGGCATACGGACCGGATGGATGCCAGATGACAGATGATGCAGCAGCAATCGTATACGAAGAGATCCAGAAGACAGATGTACTTACAGGTGCGAAGTATATGTCTTTTGCTCAGGGAGTTGAAGAAGGTCTGATCCGTTTCGTAGGAGATGACTGTAAGGATGCACTGTATGAGGCAATCGAGTCCCGTCAGGTTCGTCCGGGTCTGTGCAAGAGTGCAGGACTGAAGCTTGTATACAGCCCACTGAATGGATCTGGATTAGTACCGGTAACACGTGTACTGAAAGACATCGGAATCACAGATGTAACAATCGTACCGGAGCAGGAGTACCCGAATGGATATTTCACAACATGCAGCTACCCGAACCCAGAGATCTTTGCAGCACTTGAGCTGGGACTGAATCTTGCGAAAGAGACAGGCGCAGACCTCATGCTTGCAACAGACCCAGATGCAGACCGTGTAGGAATCGCTATGAAGTGCCCGGACGGATCCTATGAGCTTGTTTCAGGAAATGAAGTCGGAGTTCTTCTTCTTGACTACATCGCAGCAGGACGTATCGAGAAAGGCACAATGCCTGAGAAACCGGTAGCAGTGAAATCTCTCGTATCTACACCACTTGCAGATGCAGTTGCAGAGCATTACGGAGTAGAACTTCGCAACGTACTGACAGGATTCAAATGGATTGGAGATCAGATTGCGAACCTCGAGGCAGCAGGAGAAGTTGACCGTTTTATCTTCGGATTTGAAGAGAGCTACGGATACCTTGCAGGACCTTATGTACGTGATAAAGATGCGATCATCGGATCTATGCTGATCTGTGAGATGGCCGCTTACTACAGAAGCATCGGAAGCTCACTGAAACAGAGACTGGAAGAGATCTACGCACAGTACGGACGTTATCTCAACAAGATCGACAGCTTTGAATTCCCGGGACTTAGCGGAATGGATAAGATGTCAGGAATCATGGAAAATCTTCGTAAGAATCCTCTGGAAGAGATCGCAGGATACAAAGTAGCCAGCGTGATCGATTACGAGAAGACAGAAGAAACAGGACTTCCGAAGGCTAACGTACTTGTTTACAAACTGGAGAACAACGAGACAGTAATCGTTCGTCCATCCGGAACAGAGCCGAAGATCAAGATCTACTACACAACACTTGGTAAAGATCTTGCAGAGGCAGAAGCTGAGAAAGAGAAGCTTGCAGAAGCACTGAAACCTATTATGGAATAATAGAAGATGGGAAAGGGGATCAGATATCTGGTCTCCTTTTTCACTGTCGTAAAAAAATAAGTAGTAAATATGTAGCATATATGTTAAAATCAATACATTACAGTAAAGTAATAAAGTGATTAGAGAACGAAACAGATGGAGGAATATTACAATGTATATAACATGTCTTGATGTAGAGGGAGTACTTGTACCGGAGATCTGGATTGCATTCGCAGAGGCGAGTGGAATTCCGGAACTCAAGAAGACAACAAGAGACGAACCTGACTATGATAAACTGATGAATTGGAGACTTGGAATTCTGAAAGAGCATGGTCTCGGACTGAAAGAGATCCAGGAGACAATCGCAAAGATCGATCCGCTTCCGGGAGCGAGAGAGTTCTTAGATGAGCTCCGCACATTCAGCCAGGTAATCCTGATCAGTGATACATTTACACAGTTTGCCACACCGCTGATGGAGAAGCTGGGCTGGCCGACACTGTTCTGCAACAGTCTGGAAGTAGCAGAGGACGGCGAGATCACGGGATTCAAGATGCGCGTAGAGCAGTCTAAACTGAGTACTGTGAAAGCACTGCAGTCTATCGGATTCGACACGATTGCAAGCGGAGATTCCTACAATGACCTTGGCATGATCCAGGCAAGTAAGGCAGGATTCTTGTTCCGCAGCACAGAGCAGATCAAAGCAGATCATCCGGAACTTCCGGCATATGAGACTTATGATGAGCTTCTGACAGCAATTAAAGACGCAATGAAATAGAGGATGAAAATACGAAAAAGCATCTGCACAGCCTGAATTGGCCGGTTGCAGATGTTTTTTTATATGTTAGGATTAGGGTGTCAAAAGGTCACAGACCTTTGATATAAATT
>ERZ1034763.495-NODE-495-length-17675-cov-7.866572_pt1 | contig 17675 bp, 27 predicted proteins | sample MGYA00520701_ERZ1034763 | MGnify/ENA primary metagenome ERZ1034763 (study PRJEB33766, sample SAMN09781707) | gut metagenome | biome: gut microbiome | host: Homo sapiens | place: Madagascar | study: EMG produced TPA metagenomics assembly of the PRJNA485056 data set...
TCAATAAAGTATCCTGTAAGTGTCTAACTATATTACAACGATGTTCTGGATTATTTTCAAAATACTCAATCTTTTCTTGAAGTTCTTCAGGACTGCTAACCCTTAAAACATGAGTCTTAGGAAATTCGTGATGCTGCTCATCATAAAATGGTGGTATGAAAGGAAGACATCCGTTCATCAATGATTCTAAGTATTTCCATGTCAGATATCCATGAATTACAGGCAAACATAGAGTGTATCTTGCTCTTCTAAAATAAGAATCTAATTCTTTTGGCTTAACCTTTCCTATGAATTGAGGATAATACTGGTCTGCTATATATATGTCTTTTCTTAGATTAAATGCTTGCATTTCCTTAGCAACATTACTTCTAAAATTACACTTAAAACTATTATCCCAATCCCCAGCGATTTCTGTTCTGTTTTCTGTCAGATTTTCTTCCTGATCCAAAATCCAATGTTTCAATTCTTTAAATCTATGACAAGTAGGATCATTACTGTAAGTGGTTTGATTAGCAACAATAAACATCTTCAAATCTCGCTCAGAGGCAGGATCACCTAAATCTTCATCCTTCAAACCAATAAGATTTAACTTCTGAACCTCGTTGTAAGAAACTTTCAATATTCTTTCTATCCTAGTATTAACATCTGAATAATTCGGTGCACATAACCATTTATATTCAGCATCCCATTGACCAAGAATTTTCTGTGGCATATTAAACATATCTTCTCTGTATTTACGAGTAATCAATCTGTCATCGGTAGAAATCCAATACCATGGAAAATTCTGAATATTCATGCAATGAAGAAATGGTGCAGTACATTTATGAGTCTGAGGAAGTTGCAATTTATAGTCTTCACTATTCCTCTTCTTAATACAAAAAGGAATATTCACATCTATCAGTCCAGGAGCAACAAAGAAAAAGCCGATATCAACTTTTGGAACTTTCTCGTTGCAATATTGAACATATAAATCGCAATATTCTCTAGATCTCCAAAATTCAACTTCTTCAGAATTATCGGGCTTTCTCGCAGAATAGAATTTCTTATCCTTCCACAAATATTCCCCAATTCTCAGGGTAGTTTCTGAAGGATATATTATCTTTCCTTCGGGATCTATTTCCTTTAGATATGGCAAAGACTTGTCTGACACTCTACAATGAAGAACAACGTGAGCAATCTGTGGTGAAGACAATAACAACTTCAATACAGGCGGATATTGACTTGAACCATTAGCTCTGTTCACATTTGCTTCATCTAAATGGAGAACACTTCCTAACACTCCAAAGGCTACTACTAACTTCTCATTTTCCATAATAGTAAACTAAATTCTCTTTCTCCCAAGAAAATATGGTCGAATCTTCATCAACGTTCTACTAATATTCGTACTAACATTCTTACCAGTGGTTCCAAAATAAGAGCCTATCACGGAATAAGGACATTCTTGAAAATATCTGTAATAGATAAAAGCAAAAGATTTCCATGTTATTATATGCTTATCTGCGAGTTTCTTTAACATTCTCCATACAGTTATTGAAGCATCGATTTCTTCCTCTTTGGATTCAACTCCAAACAAATCTTCCAAAGTTGCTTTATCTGAAAGATGCAGATCTAAACTTGTGCATGGTCTTGAAACACCTTCTCTAAAAGGTTTTGCAGAAACTCGAATCATACTTGCTTTGTCTCTTATGTATTTATAGCAGGCAAGACCAATATACTTATAGGCAAGAGTCATAAATGAAGATCTATTAGAATCCCAAACTTTATATGCTTCATACAGAGCAATATATGCTTCCTGTTTTAAATCTTCCCATAAATATGCAGGATATTTCTTAACCATTCTTATTACTAATGGCGTGTACTTTTTGTATATTTCTTTATAGTTCATTACGCTCATAATATAACAAGAAAATCAGACTCTGCAATCTACACCATTTCGTTCTAAAAACCTATTAATATGAGGATAAATGTAACTTCCATCTAAACAAGGTTTAAGAACAGTTTCCTGATAGAACTGAACAAGCTGAATTCTCTTATCTGGATTTTGTTCAAACCAATCTATCTTAAAATGCAGCTCTTCTGGATCCTTCACCCTAATAATGGCATCTTCAGGAATTGCATTGAATTGTTCGTCATAAAATGGTGGAATAAAAGGAAGACATCCATTCATCAGTGCTTCTAACCATTTCCATGTAAGATATCCGTGAATTACAGGAAAACACAAAGTATATCTCGTCTGCTGAAATGCAGAATCGATAACAGATGAATCAACTCTGCCCTTGAATTGAGGATATAAAATCTTTTCAGCTGGAAGTTTAGAATAATCCAAATAATCCTTATTGAATTCAATAAGTTTCTTATGACCTTCTTTTGTCTTTTCCTCTTCATATCCGACTAAATATGCAGGATCCCATTCTCCATAAATAGTATAATCTTTGGTTCTAGGATCATCAAGAATCCACTTTTTAAGTTGCTGGAATCTCTGACAGCTCAAATCATTTCTATTTGTACTTTGATTGGCAACGATAACAAATTTATTTGGTCTCGCTGCTGCTGGGGATACTAACTTAGCATCCACTAAATTCAGCTCCTCTATTGCACCATAATTAACGGTAAGAGTCTTATTTGTTAGATTAACTCCGTCTTCATAAGAATCTATTGTATCCCATACATATTCAGCATGCCACTGACCAATAATCTCTTTTGGCATATTAAGAGTATCGTGTCTTGGCATCGAATACACAACACGATCATCGGGAGAAACAATAAACCATGGAGTCTTAAGATAATTCAAAGCATGTATGAATGGACCTGCCTTTTCTGCTGCCATAGGAAGCTGCACTCTGAATTGTTCTGGATCTGTTTTCTTACGGATAACTCCACATATATTGGTTCCTGCCCAACCCTGTGTAATAAAGAATAAACCGAAATCTATTTTAGGAAGTTGCTCCGAACAATACTGAACATACAAATCCTGAAATGGTCGTGTGAGTTTATAAGGAAGCATTTCTCTGCTTCCATCAGGATATGGTGCTCTGTATGAAAGAAATTCTGCATCTTTTCCCCACACATACTGAGCAATTCTATGAACCATTGGCAAGGGATAAATAATCTTTCCTTCTGGATCGATACTTTTCCAAGATTCGTTCTTCTCTGTCTCTGAACCAAACGTTCCCATAATAACAACGTTCTTAATCTTTGGATTTCTCAACAAAGATTTAAGAAGAGATACATACTGTGTATTCCCATTAAGACGAGACTCTTTATCTGTTCCTATATGAATTGGTGCACCTAATGCACCAAAAGCAACAACCAAATCCTTATCTTTTATCACTTTCTCTTCCTTTGCAAAATGGTATCATAAACTGTCTTGAACTTCCCTAAAATTGGAGTCTTACCACATTCTCTAAAAGTGTCTTTATCCAAAACTGATATAGACTTAAATGTTGGCATATCATCCAAATAATTTGTAACGATACTAATTTTCTTTCCTCTGAATCTTCCATTCATGATGGTCTGCTTAAAACATGAAGACCATTCTCTTGTTATTGAATCAATATACATTTAACTCATCCCTCTTTTCCCAACAATCTGGACAATAATGTGTGGCATTTGCTGTATTTCCTTTTGAATTGAATACACTTCTCCACCCTGCTTCTTTTGCATCTTCCCATGCATCCCTAATAGAATCTTCTATTGTATCAAAATAATCTGGACAAAAATCGCAATGGAAGGTATAAGAACCAAATTTATTCTTCTTTGCAACCATCCTAGTAATCCTGCTTTCCTACATCATGTATGTAATCTTCATTTTCTTCCTTAAAATCTGCTTCCTTACTCTCTTCATCAGAGCCACAAATTTTATCTGCTTCTGCAACAACCACTCGTCTTCTTAAATCAGTAGAAGAAAAAGAATGTTGACGTGGAAGATAAATAATCTTAATGCCCTCAATGTCATCGCCAGTGAAAGACATTGTTTTGTATTCTTCTCCAACAAATCTTACATCTGGTTGGAGAAGCAATAAAGAATCCCTTAAATCTTGTTCATGAGATAAAGGTATAACACAATCTGCATAAACACAAGAAGCAACCTGAATGTATCTTTCCAACAAAGACTGAACTGGCTTATTCTTCCATACTCTGTCTATGGTTGGATCATCAACAATTCCTACAATAAGATAATCGCAATGATTTTTTGCTTCTCTCAAATATGCTACATGACCTGCATGAAACAAATCTGCAATTGACGATGCATAACCAACAACTACATCTTCAGGTTTTTTACCAAGCATTTCTGCAATATCTTTCTTAGATGGTAATAACATAAGACCTTCTCCTCTCTTCTCTAACCTATTAAGAAAAATTGCCAAGTTCATCACTTGGCAATTCGGAATGTTTAATATGCACTAAACTTACTGTTCATTAGCTGCATTCAATTCTTCTTGATTTTCTTTTACTTTATCTCTAACAAATTCGTAGAAATATTTCATTCCATCTCTAGATAAATGATCTGCAAGATAATCCAAAAGTCTCATACAGTCACCATCTACGAGATCATCAAGTTCTTCTGCATAATCAATTGCTTCAGATGTATTTTGAACATCAATAGAAACGTCGTCCATTGAAAAATCTTCTTCATTAGAAGATTCTATGTAATCCAAAAGATCCTGAGCAGGCATATTCAAATCAAAATAATTAGTTATGGCTCCATAGTCAGAGAACTTATTCAAAACTTCCTCTATTGTATTGGCTTGTTGAACTATAAAATCTTCTTCAAAGTCTACTTCACCTACATAGCCATCTTCACCATATGGATTTTTTCCCACGGTCATTGAAACTTTTCCATCTGGAGTTTGCTTAAAAAGCAATGGTTCATTATGATCATAACCAAAATCGTTTCCAGTACCTTTTTTCCATTCAGTTCTCCAAGATTCATCGGTATATTCATTAACACCATCTGATGAACCCATAGCTTCTTCATTTGCTTTGCCATTTACAAGGTCTAAAAACTTATCTACATCTGCATCTATGTCTGCTGGAATGCCCTTAATGTATTGTTGCAATTGATGCAACGCATCTTTAAGTTCATCTGCTGGACAATAAGCATAAATCATGGTATCTAAGTCTTCACCAAAACTTGCTTGAAATCCATACTGTCCTTCATCTGCTTTGTAAAGAACGAATTCTCCTTGTTCTCCAACTACATCATCTAGAGTATCTGGAGTCATAACATCAACAAAGGGAAGTTCTTCAACATTTACGGAAGCCAATTCAATACGGTTCTTTAACGTATAAGTTGGTGCTTCACTCCAACCATAATCTCGAGCAGTAAAAACCCAATCGCCTTCGGATTCACTCTTATTAGGTTGTGCAGACTCACATTTAATAGATGGTCTTTTTGCCCTTCTTTTTTCTATTGATTCACATCTCAACAGAGAAAGAACTGTGTTTTTTACAATATCCATTTATATTCTCCTTTTCTGTTATGCTTTAATTTACAGTCCGTTTATGGTTTGATATGATCTGTACAATTGAATTGCTCTCAAATAGAATGCCAATTGTCTTTGAGGATCTTCCCAATGCAATGGAATCATGGTCAAGAATAACAACACTTCTAACAAACATCTGTATGCATAAATTCGCAAATTTGGAGAAGCATCTCGAAGAAGAGTGAGAAGACCAAGAGGAACATTTCTGCCAATCTTGAAACTAAACCTATTTGCATCCATTGCAATCAAAGAATACTTGCCTGCTACGATATAATCATACAATCCATGAACACTGTGCATAAGTTTGGCAAAATCATAGTTAGGGTCTCCAAAAGGAGTTGGCTTTTTCTTATCCAACAAATACCCACGAGGATCTATCAACTTAACACAATCTGAATTTAGATCATATAGAATATTGGAGAAACAATAGTCTCCATGAACAATGGACAACGAAGCATAACAGAGCTTACGTTCTAAATCTTCAAGAATTCCATCGAAGTCTATATTCTTATAGACTTCTCCATTAATGATGATTCCTTTGCATTTAAGAACAGAACTAAGCACAGGCAACTTTTTCAGTTCTTCAAATCTCTGCTTAGACTTCTGCAAATGAAAAGCCTTAACTTCATCAAGTGTTGAAGAATTATAGGGAGTTGAGAACATTTCGTGAATCTCCAATAATCTCTTTAATATTCTTCTCCAATCAACTTCTACTTTATTTACGAACAGATCTGACAACACTGAATATGGGCAATATTCCATCTCAATAGAGCCTAAATTCTTATCTGAAGGACTATTAACTTTCAGAACTCTTGGCACAAAAGGAAGCAATTCAGATGGAAGTGAGTCAATAAAATCGGTTCCATACCAATTTGCTTCACACACCAACTTCTCAAAATCTGAAGACTTTTTAATCACTCTCGAATACTTACTGTCAATGATAACCTCATTGAAGGCTCGAGATTTCTTATGAATCAATTGTTCTGACATTAACATTCTCCTCCCTGATATTAACGAAAATTCTTCTTAAGAAAATCCTGAATATTCAGAGCCTTGTCATCAATGTACCAAGCACCATATGGCTTATGAAATAAGAGATAATCATACTTCACACCATGATCATGCAACCATTTTTCTAGAACAGGTCTATTCTCCTTCTCAATTCTATCCATATCACCATTCTTAGATAGTTGACCTCTAGCGGTGAAATATACGATTGTCCAACCATGATCATGCATGTAATTCAACTTTCCAATCACAGGTGCAATCTCAGAAGCATTCTCATAGTCTCTGTTCTTTGCTTCAAGTATTGTTCCATCAACATCAACAATAACGGTTTTCTTTGGATCAAACTTCGTATAATCAAGGAGAATATTTTTCTCTTCCATTCTTCTGAAATGGAGAAATCCGGAGATTAAATCTCGTATCCTATGTAAAGTGATTTTCATGAACAATTCCTTTCCTTATTCTCTCGTTTTAAACAAAGAAAGAAATTCTGATGTGGATTTCTGAGTGGCAATTTTGACCAAATGGACTGTCAAGGCTAAGATCCTGGAAAGTGTCCGAAACGAGAATACAGGATTTCAGCGAAGGTCGTTTTGACCAACTGGATTGTCAAGACTAGGAATTTTGCCATGATTTTGAAAATTTGATGTTAAGGGGGACAACAACAGTAGTAACAACAGTAACGACAACACTAATGTATGAAATTTTCATCAACCACTATGATTTGGATCAGTCAACCCTCTTGACCAAAATCATAGCAAATACAGGAGAATAAAATCGCGAATTTTGAGTTGAAAAGTCAGTGAGAAAAAACTTCTCTCTTCCCCCTTTTTAAATTCCTATTTTTAATTCAGAAAATAAAAAGAAAGATTATAAAAAAACCAATTCGACCTGCGGTCGTTTTGAGAGAAAAGAAGAAAGAAGAGAAAAATTTCATTGATTATGGAAGAGGAAACGTTCCGCTGGGGAATGAAATAGAAGTTTTCCCATGATAATAAAGAATAAAAGAAAGAAATGTATGGCATATAGAACGAAACAGAAAACAAAAACTAGAAATAAGATTTACATCCCAACTGTTCTGGAACTCCCAGAACAACACGTACCATTCGAATTGTTGAATTTTTTGATTGCATATAACAAAGAAGTGTGGATGCAATATCAGAATATTAAGCAAGGAAGCCCAATTGATGCATACAAGAGCGTATTCTATATCCGTGACTGTGATTCTTGGAAAAATGAGGCAATTTCTTATGCACAGAATCTGTATGATTATAATCAAAATCTTAATCTAGAAAATCCTACTGTAATGAAAGCAACATTAAAAGGTACGTTTATGAATGGTGATGAGAATTTAATAGGTGATGCAACAGGAAATCGAATAAATTTGGTAATCCCACGTTTTTATCGAGAGAGTATGAATGGTCGTGAATATGCAATGATGGATGAATACTATCGATTTACGTTGGGTTATAATTTACCCGATCCAAAAATGTCCTCAATTGGTATGTTTACACTTAAATATTATCCTAATACAGAAGCCATCAAAATGCTCACTACTTATGATCATGATGGCACAATCCTTGAACAAAGAGAAGTCTATCCAGGATTATTTAAGATTTATGCTCATGTTAGATATATCTATTAAATAGCATTTCTTGGGGATTTGTATATTTTTACATTTGGTATGGGTTTGTATTTATCTGGTTCTAAATATTGCCAAAAAGATTCACTGTATTCAAGTGAACTCTCACTATTTTTCTTTCTAAAAGCAGAAAGAAAAATTCTTATTTCTTCTGAAACTTGATCAATACTTTTTCCTGCAATATCTATTAGAATTTTATTCTGAATTGAAGTGCTTCTGAATACTTGTTTAAATCCTTCAATTTCTTTCTTAACCATTTCCACGTCTGTAGACAGAGAATCTCCATCATCTCTTTTAAGATTCTCTAAAGATGAGTCTAATAGAATAATCAGAGCGATGTCAGCTCTGCTACCAATACGATATTCTCCTTCTAAGTACCACACATAACTTGGGTTTTCTTGAGGTCGATACAACGGTGCATATACTGCTTCGCCAAGATGTGATCTATCTAATATCCAATTGGTTGATTCATGAGTTAGAATCATTCGAAACATATCTCGGAATGTTTTCTTAAAGAATTCAGTTTGTTCAGAAGGAGTAACTCCTGGAATTGCAGAATAATGCATCCATTGAATAGGCTTATCCATGAAATATTTCATCATTCTTTTGATTTGAGTGGTCTTTCCACATCTATCAAGACCTTCAACGATAATTGCTGTCATGATTTGAGCTCACTTTCCTCTATATTCTACAATACTCATTCTATATTCTTTTAAATTCTGTTTTATGACCCTCTCTTCTTACCGTTCGGTAATATTTCGTCTAAATATCCCACATTTCAGGGTCAAAATTACCGTTCGGTAAGATTACGTCATCTAATTTTATTACACCAGCTTTCAGACATTTGATCAGAATCTCTGTCCTAGTGGTAGATTCTGTTCTTTGCATCATTGTATGAACTTGCCCTTTGACTGTGCTTAATGCAATTACAAGTCTCTCTGCAATCTCTGGATTTGTGAATAATAGAAGTTTGAGTATTTCTTTTTGTCTTCGTGTTATCCTTATAAGATCATTCATAAGATTTGAAATTGTCTTTGAAAAAGCACATAAGAATTAACTCATGTGCTTTTGTGCTGTATTAAAGACTCTGCGTTTTAAGTTTCTGATTCATTAATTCCTTCATATTCCATGAAAGCATTAACTATATCGGGGAATGTTGTTTTTAATGCAAGAATATCGGATTTGTCATTTAACAAAGGAAGTAATTCAACAACTTTCTTTTCTGCTGGAGAAAGACTTTTATCCGATTGAAGTTGTTCCCATGTTGAATCTCGATTTAATGCTTCGTGTAATTGTTTAAGGTATTTTCGTTCTATGTTCATTTTGTTGTTCCTATTCTGTTATTGCTAGTACACTGCTTTCTATGTTATGTAATTCTGAATAGCATGTTTCTATCATGTCTTTATCTTTTGTTTCTTTGTATTCTTGATAAGCAGCAGCCACTATTGCTAAATGCTCTACTGCAACAGATATTCTATCAAAATATTCTTGTTTGTTGTTGATGTCCAATGCAGATACTTGGGTTGCTAAATAATCTTTAATCTGATTAAACCCATCTGTTACACCATTTTTCTCTGGCACTGCTTCTTGATTTAATGCTTCGTATAAACCTTTTCCTGCCATCTCAATGTAGATGTGATTATCTTCAAATGCTATTTCAGAATCTGGATTAATGTGTAATTCTTTAACTAAAGAGTCTTTAACAAAATCTTCTACTACCTGTTTTATTTGAGAAATAAGTTGCTTCTCTCTTTTCATTGATGCTGCATTTTTATCTGCAGTTATGATTTCTCTTCCATAACGTTTTGTTAGCTCAAAATTTGTTATGACAATTACAGAATCCATCATACGAACTTTTGCATCTTCAAAAGATACATTATTGTCTTTTCCAAACTGTTTCAATTTTGGAAGAAGCACTTTTTCTGCAAGAGTTCTGGCTTTCTTAAGATTATCCATATACGAAGAACTTACTGCTTCGTGCAATTGTTTAAGATATTGTCGTTCTATGTTCATTTTATTGCTCCTATATTAAGTTCTGTCCTGATTTTACGGATCCTTCTGCATTTCTATAATCATTAACCAATGCAGAAGATTCATTCGGCAATGGATCATCTTCAATGATTTCTCCAGATGAAGTACATGGAGATAACATATTAAAGACAATCATATATGTATTGGCACCGTCTTGAGCCTGATGATATCTAACTTTCATCCATCTATAAGCGGAGCCATAATAAATCTTTATTTTGGAGTTTTCTGGGATCTTATAATTGAAAGTCATAAGATATGGCATTTCGCCCAGAAATGGAGCGAACTCAGATCCGTCAAAGACACCAATATTTGCTTGGGCAAATAAATTGGCACCAATGAAACTTTTTCTTACCTGTGGCAAAGTAGAATATCTGATTTTATTATCATTTTTACCATACATAGAAGAAGTTCCAAATGGATACCAAATTTCACACATGAATCCAACAATATCTGAAACATTGTTGATTACATCTGGAATAACTGATTGAATTGAAGCAAGTACATCCATAAGAATTGTACTTGGAACTTGCCCTGTAATTTGAGTGCCGTTTGCTATTTCATAGGGATCTCTTTTCATGAGTTCTGAACCAGCAGTTGGTTTTGGAGCAGCACCAGTTCCAGTAGCAACTCCATCTACACTACTAGAGCCAGCAGTAGTGGAGTTGCTACATATAGGACAATTATCATCGCAGTTACAGTTATTGTTGTTCTTTGCCATCTAGATTTAATTCCTTTTTAATTTCATCTGGAACATAGTTAAGAGCATAATCAGTACGTTCCACTGCAATTTTACAAAGTTCTGGAGTTATGAATTCTTTAGGCATATATAGAAGAGCCCTGCTAGAACTTTTCACCGCAATTTTACAGAGTTCTGGAGTTTTAAGTTCATCTGGAACTTTAGAAATGTAAATCTCATTACTCTTCAATTTTCGTTCATAATAATTCAAATCTTTAATCTCTTGTTCATCAACAAAAGTTTCTTTAATGTTTTGAGCCTCACCCAAAAATTGTCTAATATAATGTTTTTCTAATTCCATGATTAAATTCCTTTAACTTAATTAGTCCCTGTCTTTATCCAATGCATATTCAGCATTATTTACAGCATCAATAAAAGCAGAATCTTTATTTGCAGCCAGAGCCGTTCTCAAAAAAGTTAATGCTTCGATCCATGCATCGAAATTTCTTGGATCTTCTTCAACCCATTTCACCTTATCATATGCAAGAGCAGAGCCCATTCTTTTACAAAGTTCATTGAACTTTCTTCTGGCAACTTCTGTATTAAAATCACTTTCTACAGATTCATCCAATTTTGGAACAATAACTTCAAAATGGTTAGAAAGTTCCATGTCATCCAAGAGCTGCTTAACTGTTGCTTCAACGTCTTGAATTGTATGAACATCCGGAATATTATCTGCATTTAGATATACATAAAGATTTTGTTCACTATTTTTGGTAACGGAACATCTGTCAATTCTTGGGTCAGCATCGAGCTTTTTCATGGCATCATAAATTGTGAATTTAAGGTTATGTGCTTCATTTTTAAACTTTCTGTATATATCACGTTCTATAGTCACAACTAAATCCTCTTAATTAAAAATGTGGTTGTATTATCTTGATTTTTAAGATAATCTAGGATCTCATTTTTTGTTCCCTGAAATTCATTTTCCTGTTTAATTTTATCGAGAACTTTGATTATTGTGCGATCATTGTAGACATCACAATTTTCTTTGAATTGCTCCATCCAACGTTGTTGATCATAATTTCGCCCAAAAGCTCTAACATCAAATTGGTCTGTATCTCCTCGATATGCAAACTTCTTAACGAATTGATCAGAGCTAATATCATAAGTCCACCACTTGCCATTTGTATCAACTTTAAAGATTTGATTTGGCTTAACCGACCAGCTCCAAGAACCACCAAAAGAAGCTCTAAATGGTGTTCGGCACACATAGTAGGTATTTCCACTTGCTTCAGCTTTTAAGTCTGTTGTCATATCTGACATGGAAGCAGATTCTTTTGTTTCTGCTAAAAATTTTGTAAATAATTCTCGTTCTAAAGTCATTGGATCCCCCTATTTAACCGCTTGCACTTCTTCTAATACTTTTGCAATTTTATCATCGAATTCTTGTGCAATAGGCAAAATTTTTGCTATAAGATCTTCTCTTGTTTTTCTGCAAAGTTCTCTAAAAGCGGGATCTTCTGGAGATAATTCAGTATTGATTTTGTAATCTACTGAACCAGAAGAAGCACCATTTAAAGAAACTTCAATGCCAGTTTCACCATAAGATGCTTCACCTACAAAAATTTCTATTGCTCCTCCAAAAGAATCAAAATCAATTGAATTGTTTCGTTTATTATCTTTTGTTGCTTCATCTGCAACTGATTCTTTTATAGATTCATTTATTTGTTTGATGTATTTTCTTTCAATATTCACGATTAGTTCTCCTTTTTAGATTTTAATCCATGCTTTTTAACAATTTCTAGAACTTTGGCATCGAATTCATTCGCTAGTTCAGATATTTCAGAAGCAATAGCTTTTCTGATTTCTCGAATTTTTCTCTCATTTTCTACATCTTCTGCATCGGTTTTTGGATTTATAAGAATATCTGAAAGGAATTCCAAATCTTTTTCTGTATTATTAGAATAGCCTTCAAGATATACAGTATAATATTTTCCTTCATATCCTGCTTTAACACTGAGTCCAAAACCAATATGATCGAAATCAATATGAGTTTTATCCAATTTTGCTTCGCTCTTTTGAGCAGATTCATATTTGTTTCTTTCTCTATAATACTCCTCATCTTCGCCAAGATTGTCTATGGACTTAACTGTCCAACCTTGTTTTGCTGCTATTTTTTCTGCTCTTTCTTTTAAAGCATCTTTTAATTCTTTATAGGAGTTATACATACCTAATTGATTATCTCTTTTATCACATAACTCATTATAAGAATCATCTGTTGAATCTGTATATACATGATATATTGTATATTTTTGTTTTCCTTCAGGCGTTTCGAAATATATTACATATCTTTCTTTATGCATTTCCTCCGAAGTATCTTCATAATCATCTTCATAATCTTCATAATCTTCTTTTATAGATTCATTTCTAAATTTTCTAATAATGTCTCTTTCAATTGTCATTTATTGATCTCCCTGTGCTGGCTGAATAAGTTCTTGAAGTTCATACATTTTGTCCAGAACTTTTTGAATGTAACTTGTATTGATGCCATTTAATGGCATATCAGATTTATACGCAAGTTTTAATATTTTATTATCAATCTCTCCTAAATAAGAATGCAATTCTTTTAGGAGAGATTGAATTTCAGTTCTTGCATCTTCATTTTTGAATTTTCTGTATATGTCTCTTTCGAGTGTCATTTTGAAAATCTCCTTATGAATAAAATCTAAAGTTATTTAGATGCTCCTATCGTTTTAACTTATCTACAGGACAAGTTGAAACAATTTTATTTATCTTGTTTTCATCAGATTCTGCTGCCGATACTACTTGTTTTAATGCAGTTCTGATTTCATCTTCTGTTGCATCTAATCCAAGATTAAGTTTTACTCCTTCATCTTTAAATCTATATTCAAGTGGATAATAGCCAATGCTTATGTCAAAAGACGTAACAAGAACTTTTACATAGCCCTTAGTTACAGCATGACGGAAATAATAACCATCGCCAATCCAAGGCGTTGTTTTTATTATGTTTGGATCCTCCAATCCATCTAGTGGCAAACCCAAATTTTTGATGAAGTTAAGCAGTTCCAGTTTTGAACTAAATTCTTTAACTTCTGTGCCAACTGAAGAAAAGAATTCCCAAGTACCTTCTTCTTCACCACAAGTAAAGCCAAAGCCAATCTTATCAGAGTAAATATCATAGTTTCCAGAATTTTGTATCCATTTTTCTCCTGCATCGGTTAAGGTTTTTGCAACTTCTTTCCAGTTTTTATAGAATCATTGTGCGTGTCTATTGATTCTTTCAGTTGTCGCAAATATTGTCTGGTTATATCCATATTTATCTCCTTTTATGTCATGCTCATGATTCAATCTAAATTACAGAATCCAGCCTTCTAATTCATTACGAACTCCTACCCAAAATCCAGCCTTCGGTAATTCCTCTGGTGATTGAATTGTATAGATGCTTACACATTCCTGGGACTTTTTGAGGATTTACATAAGGTCTTCCTCCTTGTTCTGGTGGCGGAGTTTTTCTTGTATAATGTCTCCATGTACCACTGAAAAGAACCCCAGCCTCTGCACATTCTTTTGAAAATCTATATTCAAAATCTGGACATGAACAGTCAACTTGAATTGGGTTTACATCAATACTTGGTTTTTGGAAAAAGTATTTTGCACCTTTGTATTCAACCATTGCCCATGTACCATCTTGCGGAATTTCATCTCCTTCTTCACCAAAGATGATATCTTTAAATCTGATTTGTGTTTCATAATATGCTGGTCTGTTTTTAACTTTTGGAAGAGAACCATCCTTCTTTCTTTTTAGAGGGGATGGTTTATGTCTCCAATGATAAACAACGCATTTCATTTGTTTGTATGGAATACATTCCACAAAATACATTCCTTCTGAGTTTGCATAGCCTTGTCCTCTCCATGCAGCGAGTTTTTGGGTTGATTTTAATAAAGCATTTGCTGTATATGCTACCATCTTTATTCCTTTCCTGTTAAGTATTCTCCGCAAAGTCGTTTTATTTCTTCATAAAAGACTTTGTTTTGAACTACACTATCTACAACTTTCTTAACGAATTTTTTGTATTGTTCGTATGCTTTTTCTGCATTTACATAATCCGCTTTTGGATATTTATATCTATCTCGAAAATGATGATTATTAGCATTGAGTTTTTTAGGAAATTCCCAATCTTCCATGTATTTAAAGAAAAAGAATTCTAAATAGTCTTTTTCTTTAAGTCTTTTATTTCCTTTCAATTCTATGTTTGCTACTTTGAATATGTAATTGTAGATTTCATCTGTCCAATCTTTTCGCCATTTAGGGTCTTGATCACCCCAAAGAAAAAGTTTACAGACGTGCTCTGTATAAGTATCTGCAAGACCTTCCAATCTTTGTATAGCTCTGGATCGGGAATCAGCCATTTCAAATATGCTTTTTATGTAACATTTGATTAAGTTCACTTCCTGAAAGTCCTCTGTTTACTAAATCTAAATTCCTAAGCATCTATCCAAGGAAGTTGTGGAATCACATAGTCTGGAAATCTAGATGGGAGCTTGAACTTAAAGTGGTTCCCGAATTCATCAGATAAAAGAAGAGTTCTTTTTCCAGAAAATCCAGTGTGAAAGAAAATTTTACCTTCTCCGCCTTTAAATCTTCTTCTGTATGGTTTCGGAGAAGTATTATATTTCCATTTCTTAAGATCTTTATAGAACTTTTCTTCTTCAGTCAACTCTTTCTTGACTCTTATGCATTCACCGCCCCAACCAGAGGCTAATTCATTCCCAATTTCTTGGAGAAGAGATTTTGGTAAATCTTTTGGTGCATAAAATCCACATTCAAATTTTTCACCATTCTCTATACAAAATGCTGTATAGATAGTATTGTGCTTGTCTGTCTTATCAAGAGCATACTCTGTTTCTAATCCTTTATTGTAAATTTCTGTCATAACGATCTCCTTTCCGTTTGGAACTTCTGAACACTTTCATTATTTATCAGAATGAAATAGAAGTAAATACTTTGAAACAGAATAAAATAAAAATTCTCAAAAGATATAGTATTTAATATCTTTTGAGAACTTAATAAAACTTAATAATTCTGAGAATGCTAATTTGGCAAAGCAGAATCATAGTTTTCTGGATCAAATGTTATAGTAACACCTGTTGGATACATTGATCCATTTGCACCTTCAACACAACCTGTGCATTCCCCTATTTTAAATGCACGAGTTGCTTCTCTGCCCATGACATAATAGGTTTTGCCATCATAATTTTCCGATAAAATTTTATCCATGCAAACACCATAACCGCTAGTCCATTTAGAGCTAAAAGATAGCCAAAGACCATAGGTTCCAGTATTATGACTATAAGACCAAGAGCACAATCAAGGTTGATGTCTTGGAGTACATATCTGTTTCTTCCTTTATAATCTTTCAAATATTGACCAGCTTTTAATGTAAGTATGTGAGTTTCTTCATTATAAGTTATTGGATTAGCAGAGGGGATTGGTGCCTCTCCATCTTTCCACTTATCGGGCAATTTACCCTCGAAATCAAGTTTCTTCTTTAAGAAACCAATAAGTCCTAGCATAATTATCTCCTTTAATACTTTAACTAACATTAATAATTTAGCGAGAAATTTGTTGAACAAGTTTTTGCCCTTTCAATGATGCATCGATGGCAGATCTTTCTGCTGGTAAAGGAACATACCATGTTGTTCCCTTGGCATTGAATTTTAGAATTGCAAGATATCCCGTATTGTATCTAACAACGTCATGAACATCTATAGAAATCGCTTCATTTTTCCAATTTTTATCAGACATATTGATCTCCTATACTAACAAATTAAATAAGGGAAGATCATAAAGGTCTTCCCTCTTAATAAATAAGGTTTCAAATTGTGGAATTATTTATTAGGATTAAATTCTGTTAGATTTACCTGTACATCTTTCTTATGATTGTATTCGTTTACTCTAATTTTTGAGGTCCATATACCTGTTCCAAGATTTACTACACCAGTATAAGGATTTTCTTCAGATTCATATAAATCTGTAGTTACTTGAATTTGAGTGCTGACTTCATCACCAAAGTCAAAAGTTTGAGAAGTTAAGTATAATGGAGTGGTGTAAGTCTTAGCATAAGCACGTATCCAAGAACCATATTCTATTTTGCCTGCTTGTTTAATATTTGTTATTTCTAATTTTATGTGTTTAATCCCTTTATCTGAGGCAGTAGTTATTTGCATACAATCTGGAAATAAATTTCCATTGCTACTGATATAGCAATCCATTGTTGCTCTTAATTCTTCTGTTGTTTCATCTACGTAAGTAATAGTGCCAATTACATTTCCTGCAGAAGACCCACATCCATTTAACTTTGGACCGAATATAATATATTTAAAATCTCCATCTTTTCGCAAAGGAGAATCTTCTTTTATGTCAAATTCAATATATACTGAGCCAGTAGCAGTGAAAGTAGCATCTGAATTTGCACGGTTTTTATTAATCATATCTGCAAAACCAGTAGTTCCTTGTATTGATTCTGCATAAGTATTCAAAGAAAGATATTCTGTGCCTGCATTACTTGGTTGCAGGGCTGGCATGACATGATCATTTTCTGTTATAACAATATCTGAACCTTTATTTGCTTTGAATGTTCCTGTTGGAAACTGTTCTTCTCCATTAAGCATTGAAAGCGTAAGCTTAGAAATATCATAGTATGATATCCCATCTTTCCACTTATCAGGCAATTTGCCTTGAAGCTCTAAATTTTTTTTAATGAATCCTACTAATCCTAACATAAATTGTTCCCCTTTCTCTAATAAAAAT
>ERZ1034763.496-NODE-496-length-17655-cov-7.380170_pt1 | contig 17655 bp, 10 predicted proteins | sample MGYA00520701_ERZ1034763 | MGnify/ENA primary metagenome ERZ1034763 (study PRJEB33766, sample SAMN09781707) | gut metagenome | biome: gut microbiome | host: Homo sapiens | place: Madagascar | study: EMG produced TPA metagenomics assembly of the PRJNA485056 data set...
GGTAGATAGGGCAGAGGTGGAAGTGTGGCAACACATGGAGCTGACTGTTACTAATCGGTCGAGGGCTTAATCAAATGTAGGTTATGTTTTCTGTATGAAGTTTTGAATGTATAATTTTTATAAAGAGTGCAAATAGTCGTCGAACAGAAATTGTTCGGCGTTTTTGTTATACAGAGGAATCCATATGACATTACAACAATTATATCAGGTAATTACAATTGCAGAAAGTAAATCGATGAATGAGGCAGCTAAGAAACTTTTTGTTTCACAGCCAAATCTTTCATCTGTTGTGAAGGAACTTGAAGAGGAAGCAGGAGTGACTATTTTTGTGCGTTCTAATCGTGGAATTGTGATTACGGCGGAGGGCGAAGAATTTTTAGGGTATGCCAAGCAGGTAGTTGAACAATATCGGCTTTTGGAGAAACGCTACATGGATGGAGAGGTAAAAAAGAAATTTTCAGTATCCATGCAGCATTATTCCTTTGCGGTGAAAGCATTTGTAGAGATGGTCAAGTCTGTAGGAATGGAAGAATATGAGTTTGCAATTCATGAGACACAGACGAACCAGGTTATTGAAAATGTCCGTAGTATGAAAAGTGAACTTGGAGTTTTGTTTTTGAGTGAATTTAATGAGGCTGTATTGCAAAAGATATTTAAGGAAAATGGTCTTGTGTTTGAAGAATTGTTTATCTGTGACACATATGTTTACATGTGGCGGGAACACCCACTGGCAAATTTGAGTATGATATCTATGAAACAGTTAGAAGATTATCCTTGTCTTGCTTTTGATCAGGGAAAGAACAATTCTTTTTATTTTTCTGAAGAGATGAAAAGCACATATGAATATAAGCGAATCATCAAGGCGGATGACCGCGCGACCATGTTAAATCTTATGGTGGGATTGAATGGGTACACATTATGCTCAGGTATTATTTCCGAAGAGATTAATGGGGATGATTATGTGGCAATTCCGCTCAAAGAGTCAGAAAAAATGCGGATTGGTTATATTCGACATAAAGGAACGAATCTGAGTCGTTTAGGGGAAATTTATCTGCAGGAATTGCGTAAAAATGGGAAAACGATTAAGTGAATAACAAATGAAATTTTACTAAATATACTTGATATGGTGACTTAATAGGTACCTTTTTAGCTAAAATGCATAGGATAATAGATAAGGAATATAGAAATCATTCAAATATTGTAAATTTGAAAAGTAAGATAAGTCAATAACTGTCAAAATGATGCAAAATCAGCCAAAATACAAAGACGATATGCGTTTGACATATGAAAATAAAAGTGACATAATCTCCAATAATGTAACAAACATTAGGAGTTTTTAATTAGTAGAAAGTAGGTGTTGAATTATGTATGAAACAGTAAAAGTAATTCGATTATCAGACATGACAGACGTAAAGGATTTTGTGAGAGCTGCAGGAGATTGTGACTTTGATATTGATGTAAAATATAACCGGACAATTATTGATGCAAAGTCATTGCTTGGAATGATTGGTCTTGGATTGCAGAATAATCTTCAAGTATGCTATGGTGGAAAAAATGAGGACTTCGAGAATGTAGTCAATAAGTATTCTGTTGCATGACAAGCAGAAGCTGGAACAAATATAAAACAAATAAAAAGTAAGGCATATAAAAGATAAAAAGTGCAAAACAGAAGAAATTCTATTCTGAACATATTTGGAGTAGAATTTCTTTTTTTGTAAAAAATGATGGCTAATAATGATTTTCTAAAATGAATTTCTTTCTTAGAAATTGTACGCAACTTGATTTTTTATGTATAATAAATAGTAACTGTTTCAAGTTGATTTTGAATAATTACGAATGGACAATAAATGCTGCAATAAGAGGGAACAGGAAATGGAGATAGAATCGTTTTAATGGAAAAGATAACGGAACCTGGCATGCAGGAATTACATATTTCAGTGCGGAATCTCGTGGAGTTTATACTGCGAGGGGGCGACATTGATAATCGAAGCAGCCGTATGCTGCAGGAAGCCATGCTGGAAGGCGGAAAAATTCATAGAAAAATTCAAAAGGGCATGGGAAGTTCTTACACGGCAGAGGTTCCGTTGAAACTGGAACGAATCGAAGAATCGTATGTTCTGGTCGTTGAGGGAAGAGCGGATGGAATTGCTTTCGGAGAATTTGTTGCGGACGAACCAGCAGAACAAATTGAGGAGATGTATTTGCCTGAGGCACAAAAGGATGAAATGCAGACTGGGGAGCAGCTTTGGTACATCGATGAAATCAAAGGTGTTTACCGGAACCTGACGACGATGGAACAGCCGGTATATGTGCACAAGGCACAGGCAATGTGTTATGCATACATATATGCGTTGCAAAATCATCTGGATCGCATTGGTGTGCAGATGACATACTGCAATTTGGATACGGAAGATATCCGGTATTTCCGGGAGATTTGGGAGTGGGAAGATCTGTATGATTGGTTCGAGCTTTTGATCATGGAGTACAAAAAATGGGCGGACTGGCAAATTGCCTGGCGCAAAACGAGACAGGAGAGCATTGCACAGCTGGAATTTCCTTATCCGTACCGGGAAGGACAGCGAAAGCTTGTGGCAGATGTGTATCGGACGATCATGCGACGAAAGACGCTTTTCATTCAGGCACCCACGGGAGTCGGTAAGACGATTTCTACAATTTTTCCTGCAGTAAAAGCTGTGGGCGAGGGGCTTGCGGATCGCATTTTTTATTTGACGGCAAAGACAATTACAGCAACAGTCGCAAAAGAAACCTTTCAGATTTTAAGAGAACATGGATATCAGGCGAAGATCATTCAACTGACAGCAAAAGAAAAGTTGTGCATGTGTGGAGAGGATGGCACGGACGAACTGGAGTGTAATCCGGTGAATTGTCCGTACGCGAAGGGGCATTATGACCGTGTGAATGATGCGGTGTATGATCTGTTGCAAACTTCGGATTTGTTTACGCGCGAGGAGATATTGGCGCAGGCAAAAAAGTATCAGGTGTGCCCATTTGAAATGAGTCTGGATGTGGCCACCTGGGTGGACAACATATTGTGCGATTATAATTATGTGTTTGACCCGAATGTGTATCTGAAGCGCTTTTTTCAGGAGGGAAACAAGGGAGATTATATTTTCCTGGTGGATGAGGCACACAATCTGGTAGACCGGAGCCGGGAGATGTACAGCGCACAATTATATAAGGAAGATATGCTTGCAGTCAAACGCATCATGAAGCCGCATCATTATATGATTGCAAAGACCTTGGATAAGTGTAATAAAGCAATGTTGGAGTTTAAACGGGAGTGTGAAACATATGAAGTGCAGGAAAGCGTAGGGGTATTGACATTTCATCTGATGCGGCTTGCTTCACAACTGGAAGAATTTTTTGAAAAACCGCGCGAATTTCCAGAGAAAAAAGAAGTGCGGGATTTTTATTTTGAAGTGCGCAATTTCCTTAATATGTATGAACTTGTGGATGAGCATTATGTGATTTATACACAGATGGAAGAGGATGGGCGTTTCATGATCAAACTTTTTTGCGTGGATCCGTCGTTGAATCTGCAGAAATGCATTGACAAAGCAAATGCCACGATATTTTTCTCTGCGACCCTTCTTCCGATTAATTATTACAAACAGATTCTTTCGACGAAAGAAGATAACTATGCGATATATGCGGAGAGCACGTTTGCAGAGAATCAGCGATTGCTCGCTTTTGCGCCGGATGTCAGTACGAAATATACCAGGCGGGGACCGGTGGAGTATCTGCGTATCGCACAGTATATACAGGCGGCTGTGGAAGGAAAAAAGGGAAATTATATGGTGTTTTTCCCTTCTTACAAAATGATGCAGGATGTGTATGCGGTATTTCGCAATTTCGTGGAGAGTGAGGTACCGGTGGATAGCGGAGAAGAGAGGCAGGATAGAGAAGATGGAAAAGATCGTAAAGATAGTAGAGATAATAGAGAAGGTAAAGATGGTAAAAACTCGAAAAATACGATGTTGGAAATCTGTATGCAGACGAGCAATATGCAGGAACAAGAGCGCGAGCAGTTCTTGCATATGTTCGAACAGGAGAGAGAAGGAAGTCTGGTCGCTTTCTGTGTGATGGGAGGAATTTTTTCGGAGGGAATTGATCTGAAAAATGATAAATTGATCGGTGCAATCATTGTGGGAACGGGATTGCCGCAAATCAGCAATGAACGGCAGATTTTGAAAGATTATTATGATGAGCGGGGATTATCCGGCTTTGATTATGCGTTTCGGTATCCAGGAATCAATAAGGTGTTGCAGGCAGCGGGGCGCGTGATTCGGACGCAGGAAGACCGCGGAATCATATTGTTGCTGGATGAGCGATTTCTGCAGGCCGACTATGCACCGCTTTTTCCAAGGGAATGGAAGGAGCGGAAGGTGTGCAATTTAAAACAAATAAAAGAAGAAGTAGAAAAATTCTGGAAAGAGGTGGAACAGGAGTAGGTAAGAAAGTGTGTGACGAGAGTGCGCTTCTTTATAGAAAATAGAAAACCGGGTGCATCAGAACAGTGATGCATCCGGTAACAATTTGAGAAATTCTTCAGTGGATGCGGATACGGGCAGTGTTGTGTTGGCGGATACAACAATCTGTCGTGTCGGCATCTTTTCTTTTGTGCGAAGAACAAAGAGATCGTTGGATTCCCGCGAGAGACAGAAATCCGGAATGAAAGCAATGCCCAGACCGATGCGGGCCATATCAATAAGCAGGTCATTGCTGCTTAATTCGACCTGGGGAATCAGCTCGAGCTGATGTTGCAGGAACAGGTTGTGCAGAAATTCGCTGGTTGTACTGTTGCGGTCAAGCATCATGATCGGATACTGCTGTAATTCCTCGAATGGGATCTCCTGTTGCTTTAGGTTAAAGTAAGCAGGGTTTGCGATAAATACATCGGAAAAATTGCATACCGTTTTTTGAATGTATGCATGATTCAGATGCGAGTTTGGAAAATTCGTTACAATCAGATCGACTTTACGCTGTTCCAAAAGATTTACACACTGGATAGAAGTCGCATTCGTGATTTTGATCGGAACATTTGGAAATGCCTTGTGAAACTGCTTTAAGTAAGGAAGCAGGAAATAGCGGCAGATCGTATCACTTGCACCGATATGTAACTGGCCGAGTCCGAGTGTACCAGAATCTAAAAGCTGGCTTTCCCCGCGGGAAATCAGATTCATGGCAGGCTCCACATGCTTTAAAAGAAGAGAGCCGGCCGGTGTCAGTTGTACTTTTTTGGTGCTTCGGATAAAAAGTGATTGGCCCAGCTTTTTTTCTAATGTCTTGATCGACTGGCTGACGGCCGATTGCGAAATGAAAAGCTTCTTGCTGGCATCCGAGAAGGACAGCGAAGTCGCTACATAGTAAAAGACTTTGTATAGTTCATAATTGATATCCATGAGAATCTCCTTTGTAATTATTTATAAGATATTATATTTATTATAAGACCTACTAATAAATGTGTCAATTTAGAATTATAAATTAAGGATTCCATAAGAAAATTTGTGTAAATTGAACGAGGTAAAAAATCGATGTATAAGGTACAATAAGAGAGTATATTGCAGACAAGAGAATTGAGGAGAAAAGACATGAAAGAAAAGTTACAATTTCCACAGGCAGTCCGCCGGATTTTTTGCGTACTGTTAGCACTTGTAATGCTTGTAACGATGGTGGTTCAGCCACAGGAGACTTATGCAGCAAGCACGAAGCCTTATTATATCCGTATCAACCGTCAGCAGAACTGTGTTACGATTTACAAATTAGACGAGAAAGGAAAATATACGATTCCGGTCAAGGCGATGGCCTGTTCGGTTGGTGTAAATAATGCGACACCGACAGGAACGTTTCCACTGTCTACCAAATACCGCTGGCATGCGCTGATGGGATCCGTATATGGACAGTACTGTAGCAGAATTACAGGCGGTGTTCTGTTCCATTCTGTATTTTACAGCACGACAAATCCGAGTACACTTGCGTACAATTCATACAATCGTCTGGGAACGACTGCATCTCATGGATGTGTGCGTCTGAACGTTGCAGATGCAAAATGGATCTATGACAATTGTCCAAGCGGAACACTTGTAAACATTTACGATGCAAAAGACCCGGGACCGCTCGGAAAGCCTACGCCGGTAAAGATCGATGTTACAAGTAAATACAGAGGCTGGGATCCGACGGACCCGAATGAGAACAATCCATGGAAAAAGATGGCTCCAAAGATCAGCGGTATCAAGAACATTACAGTAGAACGTCTTGCAAAAGCACCGAATCTGAAAAAAGGCGTGACAGCAACCGATTATAAAGGAAAGAATGTCAAGGTAACCGTATCCGGTAAAGTCAATATGAAGAAAACCGGTAAATACAGAATTACATACAAGGCCAAGGATTCGTTGAGTAATGTGACAACAAAGTACATGTATGTAACGGTCAAGGATACCAAGAAGCCGGTGGTCAAAGCAAAGAAGAAAACCATTACGATCAAGGGGAAAGTTTCCGAGAAGAATCTGATTAAGAAGATTCGCCAGAACGTGACCGTAACAGACAGCAAGGAAAAGCTATCCAGCAAGTACGTGACCGTGGATGCCAAGACATTGCTGAAAGCAATGAAGAGCAAGAAATATGGTACCTACAGAGTAATTGTGATTGCAAAGGATAAAGCCGGAAACAAGTCCAAGAAGCTTAGCATCAAGGTGAAATATGTCAATCCAAATCCAAAGCCAAATAAGCCGGACGATACCGAACAGCCGGATGATAATACAGACGATGACAATCAGAAACCGGATGACAACACAACGGATGAGGATACAAAGGATGACTCCAGCACCGGCGAAAATGGGGATAACGAGAACAAAGATAACGAAAATAATGACAACGAAAACAAAGACAATACAAATCAGGACGGTACAACAAACGGTTCTAACACAACAAATGAACTGACAACTCTGTAAGGAAAATGATTGCAGAGACAGACACAAAACGGAAATATATGTAGAATCTTAAAAGCCGCAGCAGGACAGAATTTTGCCCCGCCTGCGGCTTTTTTCTCTATATAAATAAGATTTGGTAATAAACATAGTTAGTTATATTAATTTTACTAATTCTGATAAATAAGATATACTGTTTACATAGCGTAATACGTCAAATTTTACAGACAGAATAAGGAGGACCATTTCATGGGCAACGTACGTCGTGTATATGTAGAAAAGAAACCAGACTTTGCAGTAAAGGCAAAGGAACTGAAGCATGAGGTAAAGCATTATCTTGGAATCGCAGCAGAAGGAGTTCGTGTGCTGATTCGCTATGATGTGGAAAATGTATCAGATGATACTTATAAGAAAGCATTGCAGACAGTATTCTCTGAGCCTCCGGTTGATGATATATATGAAGAAGAGTTCGATGCAAAGGGTGGCAAAGTATTTTCCGTTGAGTTCTTACCGGGACAGTTCGATCAGAGAGCCGATTCCGCAGAGCAGTGTGTGAAGCTTTTGAATGAGGAAGAGGAGCCAATCATCCGCAGTGCAACCACTTATGTGATCAATGGAGATATTACCGAGGATGAATTAGAAGCCATCAAGAAGTACTGCATCAATCCGGTAGACTCCAGAGAGACCGGCGCACAGAAGCCGGAAACACTGGTGCAGAACTTTGAGGAGCCGGCAGATGTTGCTATCTTTGACGGATTTATCGATATGGCAGAGGCACAGTTAAAGGAATTATACGATTCTTTGAATCTTGCCATGACGTTCAAGGATTTCCTTCATATCCAGAATTACTTCAAGGGTGAAGAGAAGAGAAATCCATCCATGACAGAGATCCGCGTGCTTGATACCTACTGGAGCGATCACTGCCGTCATACTACATTCTCAACAGAACTGAAGAATGTCAAGTTCGACGAGGGCTTTTATCAGGCACCAATCAAGAAGACATATGAGGATTACCTCAATACACATAAAGAAATGTACAAAGGCCGTGACGACAAGTTTGTCTGCCTGATGGATCTGGCACTTCTTGCAATGAAGAGACTCAAAGCAGAAGGAAAGTTAGACGATCAGGAAGAGTCTGACGAGATCAATGCATGTTCCATCGTCGTACCGGTAGAAGTAGATGGAAAGACAGAGGAATGGCTTGTAAACTTCAAGAACGAGACACATAACCATCCGACAGAGATCGAGCCATTCGGTGGCGCAGCAACCTGTCTTGGTGGAGCAATCCGTGATCCGTTATCCGGACGTACTTATGTATATCAGGCAATGCGTGTGACAGGAGCCACAGATCCTACCGTATCTGTAAAAGATACAATCGAAGGAAAGCTTCCACAGAAGAAGATTGTCCGCGAGGCAGCCAGAGGATACAGCTCTTATGGTAACCAGATCGGACTTGCAACCGGATATGTCAAGGAAGTATATCATCCGGATTATGTTGCAAAGCGTATGGAAATCGGAGCTGTTATGGGCGCAGCACCTAGACGTGCCGTACAGAGACTGACTTCCGATCCGGGTGACAAGATCATCCTTCTCGGAGGACGTACCGGACGTGACGGAATCGGTGGAGCAACCGGATCATCCAAGGCACACAATACAGAGTCTACTTCCGTATGTGGCGCAGAAGTACAGAAAGGTAACGCACCAACCGAGCGTAAATTACAGAGATTATTCCGCAGAGAAGAAGTCAGCCACATCATCAAGAAATGTAATGACTTCGGTGCAGGCGGTGTGTCCGTTGCAATCGGTGAATTAGCAGACGGACTTCGTATCGAATTAGATAAAGTTCCAAAGAAATATGCCGGACTTGATGGAACAGAGATCGCAATCTCTGAGTCCCAGGAGCGTATGGCTGTCGTTGTAGCACCACAGGATGTGGAGCAGTTCTTAGCATACGCAAAAGAAGAAAACTTAGAGGCAACCGAGGTTGCAGTTGTTACCGAGGATCCTAGACTTGTCCTTGAGTGGAGAGGCAAGGAAATCGTAAATATCTCCCGTGCATTCCTGGATACCAACGGAGCACATCAGGAAGCAGACGTTGAAGTAGAGATGCCGGCAGAGGCAGACAACTTCTTCAAGAAAGTTGAGCTTCCAAAGGTAGCCGATGCAGTAGAAAAAGGCGATAACAAAGCAGCATGGCTTGCAATGTTAGGTGACCTTAATGTATGTTCCCAGAAAGGACTCGTAGAGATGTTCGACGGTTCTATCGGAGCAGGCAGTGTATACATGCCATATGGTGGACGTTATCAGCTGACCGAGACACAGAGCATGGTTGCAAAACTTCCGGTTCTCAAAGGAAAATGCGATACTGTGACGATGATGTCTTACGGATTTGATCCATATTTATCATCCTGGAGTCCATACCACGGTTCCGTATATGCCGTACTTGAGTCACTTTCCCGTATCGTGACAGCCGGCGGCGATTACAAGAAAGTCCGTTTTACATTCCAGGAGTACTTCCGCAGAATGAACGAGGATCCAAAGCGCTGGAGCCAGCCGTTTGCAGCACTCCTTGGTGCATACGATGCACAGATCGGATTCGGACTCCCATCTATCGGTGGAAAAGATTCCATGTCCGGAACCTTCAACGATATTGATGTACCGCCAACACTCGTATCTTTTGCTGTTGATGTGGCACAAGAACAGGATGTCATCACACCGGAATTAAAGAAAGCCGGAAACAAACTCGTGCTGTTTACCATTGATAAGAATGAGTATGATCTGCCGGTATATGAGAAAGTTATGGCATTGTATGACAGTATCCATACACTGATCGGTGAAGGCAAGATTTTATCTGCATACGCTTTGGACGGAAAGGGACTTGCAGCAGCAGTCAGCAAGATGGCGTTCGGTAACAAGTTAGGTGTCACCGTAGAAGACAGTGTCAGCGCAGATACCTTATTTGCACCGGGATTCGGTAATATCGTAGCAGAAGTATCCGAGGATGCGCTTGCTGCTGTATTGGAGAAAGTTCCGGGTGCAGCAGTCGTTGCAGCCGTAAACGATACACAGAACTTCAATTACAAAGATATGTCTATCAGTATGGAAGAAGCACTGAACACATGGACAGGTACTTTGGAGCGTGTATTCCCAACCCGTGCAACCGAAGACAAAGAAGAAGTAAAGACCGATGTATTCGACACCAAAGAAATCTACATCTGCAAGAATAAAGTAGCAAAGCCAACCGTATTCATTCCGGTATTCCCGGGAACCAACTGTGAGTACGACAGTGCAAAGGCATTCGAGAGAGCCGGCGCAAATACAATTGTCAAAGTATTCAAGAACCTGAGTGCAGCAGATATCCGTGATTCTGTCGATACTTTCGTAAAAGCAATCGATCAGTCACAGATCATCATGTTCCCAGGTGGATTCTCTGCAGGTGATGAGCCGGAAGGATCTGCAAAATTCTTTGCAACTGCATTCCGCAACGCAAAGATGACAGAGGCAGTCAACAAGCTGCTCACAGAAAGAGACGGACTTGCGCTTGGTATCTGTAACGGATTCCAGGCACTGATCAAATTAGGACTGGTACCATATGGTGAAATCCGCATGCAGACAGAGGATTCTCCAACACTGACATACAACACCATCAACCGCCATATCAGCAAGATGGTTTACACAAAGGTAGTAACCAACAAGTCCCCATGGCTGCAGAAAGCAACCTTAGGACAGACTTACTGCAACCCTGCCTCTCATGGTGAGGGACGTTTCGTAGCTCCGAAGGAGTGGTTAGACAAGCTGTTCACAAATGGACAGGTCGCAACACAGTATGTCAACGAAGCAGGACAGCCAACCATGGATGAAGAGTGGAACGTCAATGGTTCCTACATGGCAATCGAAGGAATCACAAGTCCGGATGGCCGTGTACTTGGAAAGATGGCACACAGTGAGCGCCGCGGTGATCATGTAGCAATGAACATTTACGGTGAGCAGGATATGAAGCTGTTCGAGTCCGGTGTAGAGTACTTTAAGTAATTATCACAATAAGTTGTTCTCCAAATAGAAAATACAAAGAGATCTCGTAGAAATGATGCATGTTTCTATGAGGTCTTTTTGTTTATGGAATAATTGTATGATTACGCAGCTGGAAAATGATGCGCGTTTTCTGCAATGGGCGGGCATGATCGCCACAAGAAAATGTTATGCATATCTGAAAAAGAATAAACGATATGTGCTTTTAAAGCGCAAATGCTTGATGTAATCAGTACAATGCTTGGCACTGCTTTGAAGGACAATGAAGCTTTGCGATTTGCTGTTATTACCGGATGTCAGGCCTATGCAGAGAAAATACGTGAATGGTACGATGGATATCACTTTGGAAATCTGATATTTATTGTCCATGGGATGTATTAAACTATATCCGCGATTTGCAAAGCGATAATACCGTGGTTCCACAGAGTTATTGGAAGAATACGAGTGGCAACACCATCATTCGTTCATTTATTGATTATGCCGGAACAAGTATTACAAGAAAATTAGAAAACTTGTTGGAGGGTGGTTATATTGTTCAGAAAATAGAGGAAGATCTCACGTATGATTATCTACATTCGTCGGAAAACAATCTATGGTCGGTTTTGTATCTTACAGGATATTTAACAAAGGTTTCCGGTTCTGCGGTTATGGGGCTGAGAAACAATGGAGAAGTCGCTCTCACAATACCAAACCTGGAAGTAAAAGAAATCTTTGAGTCAACAATCATGAGATGGTTTGATGACAACGCAAAGATTTGGAATCGCGAGCAGCTGTTTACAGCAGTATGGAATGGTGATGAGCAGAGAATTACGGAGGAATTGAACAAATTGCTTCACAGAACAATCAGTTATCATGATTATCGTGAAGATTTCTATCATGCATTTCTTGCCGGAATTTTCACGGGAGCTGGATACATGGTCGAATCCAACCGTGAGCATGGGAAAGGACGAAGTGATATTGTTATCTACAATCCGGTGGAAGGACAGGTTGCCATAAAAGATGCATTGTGAAAAAGAAATAATATAATCAGTTTTATCATTTAACCAATTGCCAAGAATATAGACAACGTGTATAATTGATACTAAAAAAGGCGGCATTTGATTCTGCAAATGAAAAGACGGCAGAAGCATTTGCACAGGTTGTACAGCAGACACATACGACGAACGAATCTGTACAGAAGATTCGTGAGGCAACTGAGCTGATCACAAGTATTGCCAGCCAGTTAAAGGATATGACAGGAAGCCTTGAAAGAGATCTGCGTTTCTTCCATATATAATAAGAAGAAACCAATTCAAAGCTAAGAAATCTATTGGGAAACGAGTCCTTTTTATGTTAAAATAGCATGAAAAGGCTCGTTTTTTTATATGCAGTTGAAATAGTTGTAATTTGTGAAAAAAATCTTAACAACTTAAGAAAATATTAAAAAGTTTTTTCAACAAAATGCGATTTTTAGGTTGCAAAGACACAATACTTGGTGTATTATTGTCACGTAGAGTAGTTAAAATAGTACTGCTAAAAGAAAAGTACGAGAACTGATTAGCAACTATTGGAGCTATGGAAACTGAAACTGAAAAGATAGGTTTCAGACAACCTTACAATTACAGATACATACAGAAGCTGAGATCCATTAGGAGCAGCTTGCTGAATTTGATGCTGAACTATCAATGTTGGATTTAGCTCTACGCGACTTTGAGGGTTCGAGGCTTCAATCGAAAGATTTATGTGTTTGTAGATGATGCTGGCGATGAGTATTTACTCGAGGAGGTCGGCGGAGGCAATTAGCGATGTCGTTGGAACGGATGGATCGTCCGCAGCGAGTCAAAAGTGAAGATGGCTGAACTTAAACGTGTGAGGCAAACAAGTAGAATTCTGATGGAGGTTGATCAAAAAAGGAAAGAGAGGAAAAGACATGAAGACATTCAAAAAAGTGTTAGCTTCAACTCTTGCTGCTGCAATGGTTGTTACAGCTTTACCTGTAACTCCTGCAAATGCTGCTGCAGCTCCGAAGCTTAGCGCAACAAAGGCTACCTTATATACAGGTCAGTCTAAGACAATCAAAGTTACAACTCCAAAGGCTTGGAAGAGCGTAAAAGTTAAAGCTACTACAAGCAAGAAGAGTGTAGCAACAGTTAAGGCTTCTAAGAAGAAGGTTACTGTTAAGGCTGTTAAGGCTGGTACAGCAAAAGTTACTGTTAAGGTAACTGCTAAGAAGTCTGGAAAGGCTGTAAAGAAAACTTTAAAGGCTACTGTTACAGTTAAGAACCCAGCTCTTACATTACAGGCAACTAACAACGAAGTTGCAGTAGGTGCTAAGGAGACAGTTAAGGCTACCGTTAAGCCAGCAAGCACAAAGGTTACATTCTCTTCAAGTGATGATGCAATCGCAACTGTTGATGCAACAACTGGTGAGGTTACTGGTGTTAAGGCTGGTAAGGTAACAATCACAGCTAAGGCTGGTAAGACAACTAAGACTGTTGATATGACAGTTAAGAATTATGTTCTTAAGTCTGTAAAGCAGACAAAGGCTAACGCAATCGAGACTGTTGTTACTGGAAAGACTGCTGATCTCAAGGCGACTGATTTCAAGGTTACTAATACAGCTAACAATAACGTTGTTGCTGTTAAGACTGTAACTGTTGATAAGACAGATGCAACAAAGGTTACTATCGAAACATTTGCTGACATCACAGATGCAGCAACATATGCAGTAACACTTGATGGTGCTTCTAAAGAATTTACAGCTACTGATGGTACTGTAGCAGATATCACAGTTGCTCCACTTCAGATTACAGCTGATACAGAGGGAACAGAAATCAAAGCTCAGACAACAGATAAGAACGGTGTTGTTATTAAAGAGTTTAAGGTAAGCGAGAAACCTTCTAATATTGATTTTTCACTTTCAACAACTCAGGGTTATGTAAACGGCGATAAGCTTGTTCTTCCTACAGCAGGAAACAAGGGTGTTGCTGAGGTTACTTATCATACATACAAGTATGATGCAAATGCTGTTGAAATTGGTGCTATTTCTAAGAAGTTTGAAATCGTAGCAGTTGCTGCAACTCCTGCAACAATCGCTGGTTACAATTATACAATCGCTAAGACTGCTCCAGACTGGACTAAAGAAGTTAAATGTGTTAACACATTCTCAGTAAGCGATACAGACACATCTGTATTCTTTAACTTTGTTGATTCCAATAAGAAGAATGTAACAAACCAGTATTCTGTTGTATCTAGTGATGACAGTGTACTTCTTCTTCCAAAACAGACTTTAACAGGCAATGCAACAGGTGTTAAAGTAGTTGGTGTTAAGGCTGGAAACGCATATATCAATGTATTAAAGGATGATAAGGTTGTAACTTCTCTTCCTGTAGTTGTAACTGACGGAAGAAAGCTTGCTAACGTTACACTTGGTGCAAGCTCACTCACAATCTCTAGCAAGGCGTCTGGTTTCACAAGTGCAACTGTAGATGTAAAGGCCGTAGATCAGTACAATGCAGATATTACACCAGGTACAGTAACTGTTACTGCTCAGGGAACAAATGAACCAATCTCCGGTTCATATGCAGATGGTAAGGTTACAATCAATGTAAACGGTGTAAAGAAGGGCTCATACCCTGTAAAAATTGAAGTAAAGAAGGGTGACGTTACAATTAGTAGAATTATCACTGTTATTGTTGTCGAGACAACAAAGACAGCTGATGATGCAACAGATTTACGTTTAGTACTTTCTACAAATAAGATTGACTTAGCTGTTGCTGCTGATGCAGATGCTGCAAAAGCCACTAAAACTGTTACAGCTCAAGTTGTAGCTTATGATCAGGGTGCTAAGGTTGGTGTTGTTTCTGGTGCATCATTCACTCTGAATGACAAGACAGATAACATCACTACTGGTGGTGCAATTAACGCTGTTTCAGTTAACAATAATAAGGCTACCAAGAACATCAAGACAGGTACTTACGTTGTAAAGGCAAAAGTTAATGGTAAGACATTTGCAGGAAGCTTTGTTGTTGAGGATACTCAGACAGCAGCATCTGTAAAGGTTAACAAGAAAGTTACTACAAAGACAGCTGCAGCAGACATTCTGGCTGAAACATGTGAAGTAACATATGATGGAAAGAAATTAGAGAATCCAACATTTACTGTTCCAGGTGATCAGGTTAAGACAAACGGAACTTCTACTTATATCGGAAGCGCTACTGTAACTGTTACAAATGCTCAGGGTATCTCTTATGAAGTTTCAGTTGTAATCAACACAACATTTACAAGATAATTTATTGAGCGAAATATTCGTTTGGTAATTAGAAAACCGCATTGGGAAAATTCCCAGTGCGGTTTTTGCATGTGCCTGACGACGCATGTCGCTAATGGATCAAAGTTCCTAATTCGCTCTCGTAGTGGGAAGGATATATCCCAAACCAAGGGAGTCCTATTTATAAAATTTGTCATGATTAACACAAAGGTAATTGCATCAGCTATGTTGGAGAAAGCTATCAGCCGAGTAAAGTCAAGGTCTATATCGATTGGGCATATTAAGTCAAAAAATCAAATGGTTATATGCAAAAATCCGGGTTCGTGAATATTGGATTGTAGACCCGAAGCGCCGTACCATTACAGTCAATTATTTTGAAGAGAATCTTATCAATGTGACATACAGCTTTGATTCAACCATCAAAGTGAATATCTATGATGATTTAATGATTGACTTTTCTGAATTGGAACGTCTGCTGTGAAATATAAAGCATCGATGCGTGCATAAGGAAAGAACAAGCAGAAGGAGTTGGATTTATTTTCAACTCCTTCTGCTCAAACTTCGGATTACTGTTCAATGTGTCCTATAGCATATAGCGGTATATTTGTCATCCAATCCTGTTCGCGATAGTCTGACATAGACGTTCGAATTGCTTTCGATGGGGCATACTTTTCACAATAAGTCTTAAAACTTTTGGCGCGAAGATTTTCTTCGGCTTTTACTTCAATCGGAATCGGACCATCCTCCCCATCCAGCAGGAAATCAATTTCGAATGTAGAATTGTCATTGGAATAATAATACACTTTATAATCCAATTCCGCCATTATTTCCTGCATAACATAATTTTCGGTCAATGCACCTTTAAACTCAACAAACATTCTATTCCCATCAATTACGGTCTTAGAAGAAACATTACACATTGCTCCGACCAACCCAACATCGACGCAAAACAATTTAAATGCTTCCATTTCTTCATATGCCTTTAAAGGGCAGCCCGGTTTGGTCACTCTGTTTATTTTGTGAATCAGCCCTGAATTCTCCAGCCATTGTATTGCCAACTCAAAATCCTTCATTCTGGCTCCCTTTTTTATTTTACCAAAGAAGAATTTTTTATTTTCTTTCGATAACTGCATAGGTATGGAATTCCAGACCTGCTGAATTCGTAGCAGCAAGTCGCCCGATGAATGCTTGCCAAAATCCTTTTCGTACTGACTTACGATAGAACGCTGCAGTTTTCTTACAGCTGTGTAGTCCTTCTCCTCAGCGAATCTTTTCACTACCTCCGGCATTCCACCAACGTACAAGTAATTTCTTAACCAATGTATATATTTATCTGAAAAAGTATTCATCCAGTCAAAATTTTTCCTCGCAAGGTTATCCGCCAGAATGTCTTCCCCCATTGCCAGTAAAAATTCCTCAAATGACATCGGATATATGCTCATTTCATCAACTTTACCAACTGGGAAAGAGATTCCCTCATGAATTGCCACTCCTAGGAGCGAGCCGGCGGCTATTACATGATATTCAGCTGCATTCTCGCAAAAATACTTTAGTGACTCAAGTGCTCTTGGCGCTTCTTGTATTTCATCCATAATAATCAATGTATCGCCTGCTGTAACACTTATTCCGGTTTCTGCAGCAATACTCATTAAAATCCTGTCCATATCGTAATCAGCATCAAATACCTTCTGCATACGCATATTATTATAAAATGTTACATATGCCACCTTTGCGAACTCGCGCTCTCCAAATTCCTTCATGATCCATGTTTTTCCTACTTGTCTGGCGCCTTGCAGTATCAGAGGTTTTCTATATTTATCATTTTTCCATTCAACAAGTTTGCGTAATATTTTTCGTTCCATTCGAAATTACCTCAACATGCACAGTTTCTTTGTTTCACAAATATATTTTACACTTTTCTTCTGTAATATTCAATGCAATTACACATTTTTCTTCTGTAATTTTCGGGTAAAGAAATTTGTGCTGTCTTCGCTCGGTAAAAAAATGCAAGGTATCGGGATTATGAAGATTCTTTTATGTGGTTGAACGAGACTAAAATTATAACGCCATGTTTTTGGAAAACGTTAGTACCATATAAAAGCAACTATGCAACGCTTGTCTTTGGATACAAATATGTGACTGTAATCTTAGCAGAATACGATACTTATCTGGTACTTGTGCGTATATTACCTGTCGCTTGTGGCTTTGATTTTATATATTTTTAACACCTAAAACCCGCAGAAACAAAGCATTCTCCAACCAATATTTCCTGTTAAGGTAACTGGTAAGAAGTCTGGTAAGGCTGTAAAGAAGACATTAAAGGCTACTATTACAGTTAAGAATCCATCCCTTACATTAACAGCAACATCTACTGAAGTTGCAGTTGGTGCAAAGGAGACAGTTAAGGCAACAGTTAAGCCTGCTTCAACA
>ERZ1034763.506-NODE-506-length-17314-cov-5.072078_pt1 | contig 17314 bp, 21 predicted proteins | sample MGYA00520701_ERZ1034763 | MGnify/ENA primary metagenome ERZ1034763 (study PRJEB33766, sample SAMN09781707) | gut metagenome | biome: gut microbiome | host: Homo sapiens | place: Madagascar | study: EMG produced TPA metagenomics assembly of the PRJNA485056 data set...
AAAAAAGATGACCGTATTGCAGGCGAAGAAGCCAACATAAAGGCAAGAATGGTGTTTCCGAAGTTTGGTATGTACCCAAGAAGTTCTCAACTCGGTATGGCTATGGACGAAATGTATGGGTATTCTTATAGACGAAAGAACGACCACGATGACTGGACTGACGCTTGCGCTGGCTACTCACGCTCGTTTATAAACAACTCATACGGTCAACAAGCACCACTAATCACCTTTGCGAGATAAAAAGAAAAACTGTACCTTTGGGAGGATATGGACAATTTTGGTACAGTCTTTCAGAAAGGGGTTTATACTATGAACCAGACTCACAAGAGGTTCATCGTTTGCATTGTATCACCGCTTTTACGCTTTGTCAATGGTAAAAATTAAAATAATGTAATTTTCCTATTGACAATTTTTAAGGTAGGGCTTATATTGTAGGGTGTAAAGCGAAATAACTTGACAGAAAGGTGTGATGGAATGAAAACTGTAAAGTGTCCGATATGCAGTCATACTTTGGAGAATGTTGAAGTTGCTGACGATGAGAAAGTGATTTTTAACAGACCGCTGAAAGAGTTGCCCTTGATAGTATGGTGCGACAACTGCAAGAGAAAGATAAGATACCAAGTGGAGAAAGTCGAGAAACACGACTAATTTTTAATAGGAAAGAGTAGGATATATGGCAGGTGTAAAGAAGATTTTAATTCCCATCAAACCAAGTGAATTGACGATTGAGAAAGTTGTTCCCTATCTCCCTACTATTTTGCAGGCTTTTAATGAAAATGCAAAACAAATTCGTGCCGACTACGAAACTTATTGCTTGCAACACACAATTCTTACAAAAACGAGAATACACGATGATGAAGATAGCATAAACAATCAAGTGCTTGAACCACATCTTATGGCAATGGTTGATTGGAAAACAGGCTATGTTTTTGGCAATCCCATAAAATATGCACAGACAAAAGATAGCAACACTGACGATATAACATACCTTAACAAGTACGCAAGATACTCAAATCGCAATGCGGTAGACCAAGAAGTAGGTATGTGGACTTATGCGACCGGTGTTGGCTATTATTTTATACAACCTACGGACACAAAAGTCGATACCGAAACACAAGCACCGTTTGAACTCTTTTGCAGAGAAGCCGATACTTGTGCAAAGGTGTATTCGTCATACAATGGCAAGAAACCGCTCTTTGATATGCTCTATACGACAATCAAGGAAATAGACGAGCAAAGTAGAGAAGAAACCTATGCTATTCTTGATATATATCTTCCCAAGATGTATTATCAATATAAGTGTCCTGCATCTATGAACGGCACAATAAGCGGTATTCAATTTGCACAAGTTACAAGTCAAGAACGCAAGGTATATCAAAAACTTCCCCTTGTTGAGAAAAGACTTAACCCAAACGGCATCGGTATTGTCGCAATGGCAAAGTGTATGCAAGATGCACTTGATACTATCGCAAGCAACAGCGTTGATAATATACAAGAAGTTGTCAATACTATTTATAAGTATAAAGGCATCAATATGGGGGCAAATCCCGAAGAGTGCAAAAAGAACCACAAGTTGGTGAGAGAGAACGGCGCAATCGTGATACCATTTGTCGGTGGAAACGGCACAAACTTCGAGCCTGACTTGGAGATTGAAAAGACCGATGCACTTGATTTTAGTGATGTTTTGTCGCTCTCGGACAACATCAAGCGTGCGATGTACGAAACCGTTGGTGTCCCCCTTGCAACAAACTCCACGAATAGCGGTGGCACTACAAAGAGTGGTAGCGAAGTCGCAAATGGCTATGACAATGCTTACAATAGAGCCTTGACCGACATCAATAACTTCTTGCCTGCGGACACCGACTTGCTTGACAAAATGCTCTTTATTTGCCAAAATACGGCAAACAATAAGGTCGAAGATTTGAAGTTGAGCGAGATTGAAATCAAGTATAGTCTTAACCTCAACGACAATATGCAAATCAAGACACAATCACTTGGCACTTGCATTGGTGTGAAGATGCCCCCGTCAATGGCACTTCGTATCACGAGATTGTCGAACGACCCCGAAGCCGAGGGCAAGTTGTGGGAAGAATATATGGAAAAAGTTGACAAAGAAAACGAAGAAAAGACACAACGTCAACTCGTGGCGCAACAAGCACTCAAAGCCACGCAAGAAAAAAATACAACCGACACCAACAAGGGTGACCTTGATGATGAGGAATAAATTTGTCGAGCATAAGACATATAAAATATGCACCATACAGCGTAGAACTGACTACGGTTTTATAAATTAAAGGTATATGGTAGGAGAAAATATGGCAACGATTAAAGAACTGTTGGGCGATGCCTACAAAGACGGAATGACGTTTGATGAAGTCGAAACTGCATTGGCAGGAAAGAAAATCGTGGACTTGTCAAGCGGTGATTATGTATCGAAAGACAAATTTGCAAACAGCGAAAGCCGTGCAAAGAAGTTTGAAGATGAACTCCGCAAGAGAATGACCGATGATGAGAAGCGCAACCAAGAACAAGCCGATAGGGAAGCACATTACAAAGCAATCGAGCGTGAAAATGCACTCTATAAGTACAAAAGCGACTTGGGTAGCACAATTAAAGACAGTGTAGTTCTTGATGAAGTAGCAACTGCATTTGCGGACGGAAACTTTGCAGACGCTCTTAAAAAGCAAAACGAATACTTTGCAAGAGAAAGAGAAAACTACGAAAAGCAAATCAAGGAAGCGGCACTCCACAACAATCCGACACCTGCCCCGCAAGGCGATAATCACAATACCAAAAAAGCAATCGAGTATTCTATGGCGGACTGGAACGAACTGAAAGAGAAAGACCCCGTAAAGTACAAAGAACTATTAAAAACTATTAAATAACATAAAACAAGGAGATAACAACAAATGGCAAGCATTTTTGACAAAAAGGCTTTTAACGCCGAAGTATTTGGCAGATATGTAGATACGGTTAGCGACCTCCGCAGAAACGAACTTTTGAAAGCGGGCGTTTTCCGTGTTAGAAACGACATCAAAGCAATGTTCCCCGACCAAACTGGTGGTAACTATGCAATGATACCGATGAAAGCACCTATCGGTGGCGATGCAGTGAACTATGACGGTAGCACGGACATCACATCGAACAGCCGTAAGACCTACACGCAAGGTATGGTTGTTGTTGGTAGAGCAAAAGGCTTTACTGAAAAAGACTTCTCTTACGACATCACTGGTGGCAATGACTTCTTGCCCGTTGCAAGCGAAGTTGCACACTATTGGGACAATGTAGACCAAGACACCATTCTCTCAATTCTCAAAGGTATTTTCTCGATGACGGGCGGCGACAACGCAAAATTCGTAAGCGAACACACGACCGACATTTCGGGTGCGGCAACTGCCGAAGCACAAGTTGTTGGCGCAACCACTCTCAATAGTGCAATCCAAAAGGCAACTGGCGATAACAAAAACATCTTCAAGGTTGCAATTATGCACTCTGTTGTTGCAACACATCTTGAAAACCTCAACCTCTTGAACTATCTCAAATATACCGATGCAAACGGTGTTCAAAGAGATTTGGGCTTGGCAACGTGGAATGGCAGACTTGTCCTCATCGATGACAATATGCCTGTTGAAGATGTTGCAGAAAGCACTACGGGTGCAAAAGACGGTTACACGAAGTACACCACATACATTCTCGGCACTGATGCCTTTGACTATGTTGACTGCGGCGTGAAAGAGCCTTACGAAATGGATAGAAATGCGGCGAAGAATGGTGGCGAAACCACTCTCTACACAAGACAAAGAAAACTCTTTGCACCTCACGGCATTTCTTATGCACCGACCTCAATTCCGCTTTCACCTCTTGCAAGTTCTCTTGAAGCAGGCGCATCGTGGACTTTGGCACACGACAGTGACGCATCGAGCAAATCTTACTTCCCCCACAAGGCAGTTCCGATTGCAAGAATTATCTCTCGTGGCTAATAGCAAGACGGCATAAAGTATAAAGTATAGGAGTATAAATCTATGGACTTTGAAACAATGGTAAAAGCAAGTTATCCATATTTGAGTGATTGCGATGCAAAGCGTATAGTGAGCAAGGCAAAAATGTTCTACTATTCTCTTGCATACCCTGCGGATAAGTCCATAGATGAAGATACTCTCCCTATTAAAGGGTTTAGAGCCGAACAATGGGTATTGAGTGCGTGTGATGAACTTGTAGAGCGACTTGGTTTTTCAAATGCGATTGCATATAGAGAAAACGGTGTATCGTGGACTTTCGACAATGCACATTTGAGTGATAGACTTGTCGGTATGATTATGCCCCAAGCAGGAGTGATAGGATAATGAAAATCGGTCAAAGTGTGTGGTATTGCAAGAAGTTGAAGAAAGACACTTATGGCGAGCCTGTTGAGATTAGGACGAGATGTAACTACTTTACTGTTATGGGCAAAAGCGGTTACAGCGACATAATCCAATTTGGCGACCAAATCACGTCTTATTTGACAGCAATAGCGCAACCCTATGAAATGTGGGAAGAAACTTTTAACGAGGGCGACCTATTTTACTGCAATGGCAAAAAGCCGAGCGAAGATGAGGATTGGAATGGGCAAAACGCAAACTATGTGGTTGACACGGTAGATTACGGCAATGCTCGTATCAAACTCACGCTCAAAAAGGTAGCGGAATGAAGTGGGTAAAACGCAACGATTTGGACAGATATTATTCCAAACTGCAAAATATCAAGGGTGATGTGTTACAACAAAATGCTCTTGAATTGCTTGTAGATAAGGGAATGAGTGAAGCCCAAACGGAATATGGCGGTACACATTTTGAAGTTACAAGTGAAGTCGATGATAAAAATGCACGAATAATCGCAAGCGGTAGCGGAATAGCCTATGATGAATACGGCACGGGACTTATCGGTGAGGGAACTTATGAGGGTGAGTTGCCAACGCAAACTCTCACTTTTATAAGCCCCAAACGGAAAGCAGGCGACACAAGACCGCCGAGAGTGAACACAACACACGGTTGGGAGTATTATTACGACAACCCTGAAACAAAGTTTATGGGCGGTTGGTTTACGGGCAAAGGTGGATTTACTCGTGGACAAGTGGCAAGTATGAGAATGTATCATACGGCAAAAAGCCTTAAAGAGTATGTCCACAATGGGTTGGCAAAAGACATTAGGAGTAAGCAATGAAAACATTTGTAGATAGCGTGATAAAATACCTTGATGACAAGTTTAGTGCTGATACCACTTTGTCTAAAAAGCCACTCGGTCACTATGCCTATGAGAAAGACCTTGTGCCTACTGCGGTAACTCCATTTTACACCGTGCAACTTATGGACAACTCTACCGCAAGCGAAACATTTTTGGCAGAAGCAACTGCAAATTATCCCTTGCAAATCAACCTATATGGTGTTAGAATGAAAGTGGATAAAAAAGACACGGATGCACAGTCCGTTGCCTATATTCTTGCAGATATGTGCAAAGCCTATATGGACGAGTTCAAATATTCGCAACGCAACATCGTGCAAATGAGAAGAACGAGTTGCACACCCGCACTCCCTTACGAGGACGGCTCAAAAGCGTACTACTCTGCTATGCGCTTTAACATAGTATTAAACAAGGAGAATTAAAATGGCAAAGAATATTGCTTTGACTACTATCGGTGTAAAAGTGTCTTATGCAACCGAGCAAACGGCAGGCACAAGACCTATTACTGGATATAAAGTCATTCACGGCTTGTATAGCACCCCCGACTTCAACGTCGCACCGAATACTGCTGATGCAACCTCTTTTGACAACAAGGAATACACCTCAAAAGTAACATTGCTCAAAGAAATGCCCGATAATATCGAATTTGGCGCACGCTTTGGACAAGTATTTGCGGACGAGTGGAAAGCGGCAGTTTCGGCAGAAGCGGCTCTTGCCGACGGAAAAGAAATGTGGTTCTGTATCGATATTCCCGATTACGACCAGTCTATCTTCTTCACGGGCAGACCTCTCGCACTTGGTATTCCCGCAATGGAAGCAAACAATGGTATCGACATCTCTGCGTATGTTGCACCGACTGGCGAACCCGTCTTTGATAGCGACCCGGCTTACGCAAGTGAAACCTAATCACAAAATTTTACCCCTACCAAACTATAAAGTAAAATATTAAGGAGTATATAATATGAAAAAAATTACAATCAACGGAAAAGAATATGTAGTCAAACCTATCGACTTTAACGCAATTTGCGAATTGGAAGATAAGGGATTTTCACTTCAAGATGCGGCAAAGCAATCGATGAAAACTGTTCGTGCTTTGGTAGCACTTGTAATGGACTGCGATATGGATAAGGCAGGTAAAGAAGTCGACCAACATCTTGCAAACGGTGGCAAGTTTTCCGATTTTGCGGTGTTGATTGAAAACCTTACCGATAGCGATTTTTTTCGCAACATATCCCGTCAACAATAGAGCCAACAGACGAGCCTACCACAAGACGAAAAGGCAAGTCGGTGTATGACTATCCGTCCATAAGAGAATGGGTGGAGAACGAGTGGCACTACTACGCATTAGTTGTTGGGATAGACGACAATGTTTTTTGGCACTTAACACCAAAGACGATACAGATATACTTTAAGGCATACAACAAAAGGCGACAAACTGCAATACAAGATTTGTGGTTACAAGGCAAATACTTTGCGTGTGCAATAGCAAGCACAATATCGTTCAGTAAGCAAAGACCGCCCGAATACCCGCCTATGCCTTATGAGGAAGAAAACGAGAAAGAACTTGCAAATGATGAAGAATGGTTAAAAGCGCAAAGAGCAAGAGCGTGGCAACACTTCGTCACCTTGTTAAGTAAAAATAAAAGATAGGAGATATAGTCGTGGCAGACCAAGAGATTGATAGATTACTATTAGAAATACAAGTCGAAGATAAGACACAAGGCGGTAGTAAAAAGTTAGTCGATGAGTTTGCTACGGCTATTTCTAAATTACAAGCGGAAATAAACAAACTCGACACAAGCAAACTTGAAGCAGTATCAAAGGCTTTGAGTTTTAGTGGTGCTGGCAGTGGCGGTGCGAAAGGCACAAGTGCAGTTGGCAAGCAAAGTGAAGATGTAAAAAAACTCAATTCCGAACTTAAAAATCTCCAAAAAACGAGAGCGGATATACTTAAACAAAAGGTGTTGAGTGGTTCTACGCTCGGTGATGTTTTGGGTGCAAAGTATACCGATAAAGAGGGAAATATAAGTGTTGTTCCCGAAAATGTTGCTGCACAATTATCCGAACAGTTTGGATTATCGGAGATTGACAAACAAATTGCGGAAGTGCAGAGTAAACTTTCACAAGTGCAAATCCCACAAGCACAAGGTGGTATGGGCGAGCAACTCCAACAAGTAGAGAATGTAGCCCATAAACAATTAGAACTCAATTCGTTGCGTGATGTACAAACAGCGCAACTTGATATTATAAATAAAAAACTTCAAGATGAAAATCTTTCGGAAGAAGACCAAATAAAACTAAAAAAACAAGCATTGAGCCTTGAAAAGGCAATGAAAGGCACAGGCGAGAAGAACTTGTTTAGTGCAATTAAGCGTGTCGCAGTTTATCGCGCCATTCGTGGTGCATTAAAGGCAATTACAAATGCTTTCAAAGAGGGCTTTGGCAACCTTGCGCAGTTTAGTGATGAAGTAAATCAAAAGATGTCGCAGTTACAATCGTCTTTTACTGTCATCAAAAACTCGGTTGCGGTTGCGTTTTTGCCACTGCTTAATTTGGTAACTCCGATTATACAAAGACTTTCAGCGGGTATTGCTGGACTTGCAAATGCAATATCTTACTTGTCTGCAAAATTATCTGGTAGTGCTACATATCTTAAAGTCAATGTGGACTATTTAAAGAAGATGAATGAGCAATCTCGTTTGTTGTCTTTTGATACTTTTGAGAAGTTGGGCGGCGGCACTGATGTTAGCGGAATGTTTGAAGAGGTGCAAACAGGTGACGGCATTAGCAAAATCAGTCACGATTTGAACGAGGTGTCCTATGCTCTTGTAGGAATTGCAGGTGGATTAGCCGCAATCGGTGTTTCAAAGGTTGTAAAATTCATAACAGACGGAAGCCTTGCAAAAGGCATAAACTCCATTGGTACTGCTATCAAATCGGGATATGGCTCGATTGCATTATGGGTGCTTGCGGTCGCTTTGCTTGCGGCTGGTATTGTAGACATTGCAAGTAGTTGGGATAATGCTAACTTTGAGGGTTGGGAGAAAGGGATTGTTATTCTTACAGCGTCATTTGTTGGACTTGCAACGGTGATTGCGGCGGCGGCTATGGCTATACAAGGTATAAAAGGGGCAGGTGCTGTTTTGGCTCTCGGTGCAGCATTGGTGGGTGCAACATTGCTCATTGGCACTGAAATATCAAAAGCAACCAAGCCAAAGAATTATGCTTTTGGTGGTGATTACAACAGTGCAGACTTGTTCTATGCGAATGAGAACGGACAAACTGAACTTATTGCAAGCACGAATAGCGGTGGTGGTGCGGTTATGAATATGCAACAGTTGGAGAGTGCGATTTATAGCGGAATGGTAAAGGCTATGGCGAGTGGTGAAAACGGAGAGAGTGCGATTTACTTGGACGGCAACAAGGTCGGCACTTTTATTGCAGGCAACAACGGTTTTAGAAGTGAAGCAAATCGTAGGAACACAGGCTTGAATTGGAGATAAAACAATGGGTGTGAAAATCGATTACAAAAATAAAATCATAGTGCCAAATGCCCCTAATGGGAATGGAAAAAGGCAACTTGACACGATATACTTTACGGGTGCGGGCTATGTGGACTATCCGATAAAGGGCATAAGCCGTGATAGCGCACTTGGTTGGGAAGAGCCTGTTTGGGGCGGTGACTTGACGAGAAGCACGGACTTCGTGTTGACTAACATTCTTGACGTTGACTATGGACTTGTTGCACAACTTGAAGTATCATATAAATATCTTAATGTACAAGATTATATAGTATTGTGCAAAATAGCGAAAGAGCGTGTGTGCAATGTAACCTATTTCAACTACGAAAAAGGCGAGTGGGTAGTCAATCAAGAGTTTGCGTTTACGAAACAAGAGAAGTCAAAACTCTATGCGTTCGGCAAGGAATATCTTGGTTTGCTTGATGTGTCGGTGAAACTTGTTGCAACAAATAGGGACAAAACGGAATTGATAGCCACAGATTTTACAATCACATATAACGCAAATGGTGGTAGTGGCACGGTGGCAAGTCAAAGTGCAAAGTGGGGAGATAACCTTGACATAGCAACTTCAAGTGGTTTATCATATAGTGGTAAAACATTCAAAGAGTGGAATACACAAGCAAATGGGAAAGGTGGACATTATCTGCCTAACCAACACAAGACTATGTGGGAAAATATGACACTCTATGCAATTTGGGAGTAACCTATGGCGCAACTTGAACTCAAAATCGGAGATAAGACCTATAATAAAGCGTGGGTTGACAGTCTTTCAAGCACTTCGCAAATATTGAGCGATGCCGCAAGCGTGAATTATGGTGTAATACCAAGCACGGGCAATGCAACAATGCGTGACATCAACGGACAAATAAGGGCAGACATCGAAAGCGGTGTACTGCCTGTTTCTAATGCCCAAACAAAAGTTTTCATCAATGGCAACCAAATCCAAGAGCATATAACAAGCGATAGCGATTATGATGTTATTGACCGAGAACTTACTTTGCAGTTTAGCGATAGGCTTTCATTGCTCGATAAGGTGACATATGAGGGTATGCCTTTGAGAGATTATTCGATGACTGCGTATGAAATGCTTGATGACGTAATTGGTTCTTATGGTGGATATTGTAAGAACGAGCCGATAAATTGGGTAAAATACCAAAACGGTGTCAATATAAGCACTGCATCAGCGTCAAACGTTATCACGGTTGCAACAGGTAGCGGTTGGGAAATCATTGGCACACCGATAAAAGTAGCACCAAATAAATCTCATTCTATACAATATTCTATACAAACACAAACTGAATACACAGCCGAAAGCGGGCAAGGCATTGCAATACAAATTCTTAATAGTGTTCCAAAGAATAGTAACTGCGCAGATATAGCATTGGCAAGTGCGTTTTTGGGGACAACGGCAGTGGATAATATCGGCACGCTTAATTTCATTCCAACAACCGATACCGTTTATCTTGTTGTGAATTTTGGCTACGCAAGTGACGGGCAAACAATAAAGGTCAGAGTTAATAGCGTGAGGGTGGACGGCAACGCTCTTTATTTAGCAACGAGCGGTAAAAAATACATAAGCCATAGTAGGAATGGTTATCTTGATGTTACTACACTATCCATTGGGGATTTTTTGAGAAGTAAAACATTGAAATACCCATATTTGCCGTCCGCAAGTTATCGTGAAACAATCGAAAAATTTTGCACACTTGCACAAATCACACTTGCCCTTGATAATAACGGAGATATTTTTTTCTATGACGCAAGACCTTGCATAAAAAACGAAACGGGAAACGAAATCTCCAAGTCATACCAAATCAAGAACTTGAACAAAACACTTTTCTTAAAAAACAAGGTTGACGGAGTTGATATTAAGCAAAGCAAAGGGGCAAAAACGACAGATTACAATTCATTATGTTATGCTACAAATATTACAGATGTTTCGGACTATTCAACAAATGAAAGGAATGAAACCAAAAGTGATAATGCTACAAATACGGCAGTTTCTTTTAGGACATATTATACAACATTCTCTGTAAAAATTCCTAAAAAAACAAACAATGGATTGAACGACATTCAAAGAGTGCTTACTGGGACAAATAATAGTGGTTCTCCATTCGTGAAATATAATGTGTCTTGGAAGTACCAATATTTTGGCAAAAATAGTGGGCAAAGCGAATATATCGAATACGAGGAAATAGGCACGGGAGATATTTCAACTGCAAAATTTTATAATGCCGATGTGCCAAGAAAAGAATTTTGCGATACAATGGGGATTACTATCAAATTCGCTAATGGGGCAGAAGTTTCTGCGGTATGTGCGGACAAAAGCAACACAGTAACTAATACAAACTTGTTTAGCCTTGTGGCAGATAACAATGGCAATGAGTTTTGGGAAGCGACTGTAACATTATTGATTGGCAAAGAGGCAAGAGAAAATTTAAGAGGGGCAAACACAACCGATGAATATATGGGCGGGAGGTTTATACCCATATCTGCAAATGTGTCTTTTTATGGTGATGTTCAAACCATATCATTTGAAGAAATGGATTTAAGCACTTTGGGAATAGAAAGTGCGGACAATGCCGTGTCAATTCCCACGAATGAGTTAATGCAAAACGCAAGTGATGTTGCGGCTATCCGTGATAACATTTTGGAAGATTATGCAAATGGAATTCCGACAGCAAACATAGACTTGTTTTATGACGAGAACAACAAAATTAACAAGGGTGATATTATTCGCTTTAACGATGATTTAAGCAAGTATGGCGATAAGAACTTGTGGAGAGTAACAAGCAAGACATTAAAGTACAACGGTTATCCGTCATTGAGCCTTGAACTCCAACGGCAAAAATCTTGGCACATTATTGACTATTGGAGTGGGAGTGTAAAAGTTGATAATATAAGCAATGGCGATTTCACCGCAGATACGGCAACCACAAAGAGTGGCACAATCACACTACCGAGAGCGTTTGGGAAAAACTACTATTTTAGAGCAGTAATTACATATATGGTAGACGATACACCATATAATAATGATAGAAATGGCATTGGTAGTATCAACGATAGCCAACTACTGATTGGCACACTTGCTCGTATTCACTGCAACTTGACAATTAGCGATGACGGCACAAAAGTGTATTATTCTGCGGAAGAAATATACAAAAAAGTTGGGGCGCTTCACTATAAGGGCTATGTAAAGTCAATCAATATTGTCGCTTTTAGATATACTGAATTTGATTAAAACTTTCTTGACAAAATGCACTTGTGTGGTACAATAAAAATATAACATATATGGAGATATAATATGGCTGATTTGCAAATAGTACAAGGCGATGACAAACATATCCGTGTGAGTTTTGACGGAGAAAGTGCTTCAAGGGTGGCGGGCTTTTACTTTTCAAGCAAAGACCTAAACCTTACCAAATACTTTGACAAAAAAGTGGACGGGAATTGGTATCTTGATTTTACAAGCCAAGAAACCGCACAATTCCCTGCCGGCACAAAAAACTTCGACATCACCGCAAAAACCATTACAAACGACATAATCACAGGTATTTATCACGGTACAATGTGTGTGAAAGAAAAAGATAATAAAATAGAGTAACAACAATGGACGATAAACTTACTGTAAACTTAATAGATGAAAAGGTTACGGCAAGTGGCTTGAATGATGATAGTGTTGTTGTTGACAAGGAAGATGAAACCCTAAACGTAAGTTTCCAAGACGAGAGGTTGGGGGCAACGCTTGGAGATAGCGAACTTGATGTGCAGTTGGCGGTTGGCACTTTTAGAGAACACGACTACAACAAACTCATTAACCAGCCACAAATCAACGGAGAAACCTTGCAAGGGGACAAGTCTGCACAAGAACTTGGGATTGTCCCTATTCAGCTATCATCGTTTAGAGCCGCAGAACAGCCTACAAAAAGTTTTAGGCAATCGTCCGATATATTTGTCAACAATGGTGCTAATGGTTTTAGAATGACGTTACAGCAAGTCAAGGATATGTCCACGAAGATTGTCGCTGTTAAAAATGTGTCCGAAGTCGATTTTAGCCAGCTTGACAAGGACGATTATGTATACACCGAAAACTAATAGGAGTGATATAAATTATGGCAACTGAAAAAAGAAAAATACATCGTGTAGTAGACGCTAACGGCACTTTGGTACAAGTTCTCCCCGAAACCTCAGCCGAGCAAGTTACTATTGCGGACGCAGGTAGTAAGTTCACCTCTGAAAATGTAGAAGGCGCATTACAAGAGTTGGCAGCAAGCATTTCTGGTGCAGGTAATGTTGATGACGTGCGCAATAACGCAAGTGACGTGAGTACAAGTATAGTCACGAACAAGATTGCGGACTTGTCGAAAGCGGTCGTGAAAGAGGCTGGCAAGGTCACGAATATCCTTTCTTTTGCTGAAAAAGAAGAAAGTGCTTCAATCTATAATAGAAAATGTACCTATGATGGAAGTGTAGAAACAGTCGTAGGCTTTCAAAAAGGTGATTTAGCCATAGTGGAGTTGAACAATGACAGTTCTATGAAGAACATCGGTATCGGACTTCCAAGCACGGGTGTAACGGCAGGAACATATCAAGGCTTGACAGTGGACACAAAAGGTCGTGTGACTGCGGCGGTTGATAAGGGCTATGCAACAAAAACCAATGTCGATACCGAACTTGCGAAAAAACTCGATAAGGCGGGCGGCTCTGTAACTGGCAACCTCACGGTTGGCGGCAACCTCACTGTCAACGGCACTACTACTTCTATCGACAGCACGACGCTCAAAGTGTCGGACAAACTGATTGAAGTTGCGAAAGACAATACGGTTAAACTCACAACCCCCGCTGGTATTGTAGTCCCGAAGTATGACGGCACAAACTATGGCGCACTCGTTATAGACGGTGACGGCAACGCACAAGTAGGCGATGTTAAACTCGACGCGAGCGGAAACATTGATGTCACGAATAGCGATTTACAGACTTTGGCGACACGCGAGGGGCTGACGGATGGCAATCTCGTAAAGTGGGACGGCACAAAAAAGACACTTGTCCCCGATACAACAGTTGCCTCTAACGCAAGCTCGGCACTTTCAAAAGCAAACGCAAACGCTACCGAGATTTCAAACCTCAAAGACGGCACGACAAAAGTCAAAAAAGCCGAAACCGCTGACAATGCCACGAATGTTACGACCTCGATAAACGGCAAAGCAATCACAGACATTTTTGAAACTAATAGCACAACTGTTAAAAATGCGACCAAAGCGACTAATGCGAACTATGCAACCTCCGCTGGCAAGGTGTCGAGTGCATTAAAGATAAAAGTTGTAGATATGGTGTCGGGCGGTGTCCGCACACTATCTTATGACGGTAGTTCGGAAAGGGAGTACGATTTGGACACAACAGATTTCCAAACCACAGCAGGCACGGCAAACTCTCCTACACCCATTTCATTGCGCCCAACAGGTGTCACCGCAGGTCAATATAGTGCAGTGAATGTAGATACAAAGGGACGTGTTACGGCAGGTGGTAAGTCAATCGAGTGGGGAACAAGTGGGCAAACAACACCCAGTGCGAATTTGATGGTAGGCGGTTTGTTTATGGAATTGCAATAATTTTTATAAGAGGGAATCGCAATGGCAACATATAAACTATATAAGAAAACAAGTGCTACGGCAAAAGAGGAAATACAAATCCCCGCTTCTTCTGTTAGCGGTTTGGCAAAAGTAGCCACCTCGGGTTCGTATAATGATTTGGCGAACAAACCAACTATACCAACTGATTATGTGAAATATACGGTACAAACTATTACCGATGCTCAAAAGTCACAAGCTCGTTCAAACATCGGGGCTGGTACAAGTAGCTTTAGTGGCAATTATAATGACTTGAGCAATAAGCCGACATTCTCACTTTCTGGTACTACGTTGACTATAACATTGTGAGAGGTGAATTATGTCACTTATAGTTAACGGCGTTTCACCAAGTCAAATAAATTTTGTAGATGAAACAGGACAATCACACACACCAGATATATATACTTACGCCACAACTGGTGTTGACTTAAAAGAAGCTACACGAGCTGCGGTTTCTTCTTATACTTCTGCGCAACTGAACGGTTGGGTTGGGACAGAAAATGACACTTGGAGCATAATAACAAACGCAAACCAACTTGAAGCAAACAAGTATTATTATATTCGTGTTTATGTGACTGACACGCAAAAATACGGTAAGTTCTGCGTAATGTTTAAGTCAGCAAGCGGAACGACAATTACAGTTGACGACAAGGGCTGGGGATATGACGGAGAGGTCATATATTCTACTCCCGTGTGGGGTAAGCCGTTTTCTGTGTCTTTCACAAAAGGTACAGGTGTTGCTTCAGTAACTGTAACTAGAACATCATCACCAAACGAACACGCAAGTTTAACGACACTATCAAGTGGCGCGCGTGTGTATTATGGCGACGTGTTATCTGTTAGCGCAACAGCAGAACAAGGGTATACTCTTGACGAATATACAACATCATATACTGTGACTAATGTGTTGCTTATAAATATCACGGCGACAAAGGATGCGCAGTATGAACTCGCTTACGCCCCTGTAATATCAGGCGATTATTCATATGACGAACAAGGCGGTTCGTATTGGCTGGAATACACCATTACAAACCGAAATGGAGTTACAGTGGACGTAAAAACAACGCAACAATATGACAGTTTGGAGGGCGCAATCGACACGATTCTCGATACGTTAAGAGCATATAAGAGTGTTACAAAAGTTATAACTGATTTGAAAGAAAATCAAGGTATACAGATTGTGTCAACATTCAGTGCAGCAGGATATAAAGATTCAACAACGACGAAAACATTCGGAAATTTTGAGGGTGAGGACACAAGTACAACAACAACAACATAATGAGGTGTGACAAATATGAAAACTGTTTTGGTTGATAGCGACGACAACTTTTGCTTGTATCAAAAAATCTACCCGATAAAAATACGCCAAACTTCGCACGGGTATTATCGCAACACAAAGACAGGAGAAAATTGCGGCAAAAATGTTGAGATATATAAAGGCGAAGAAGATTGCTATGAACTTGTGTTGGAGGTAGAAGATGATAAATGAATTTTCCTACGAATTACGCAACTCAAAGTTCTATGAAAACTTGTTTGGCAGTTACGATGTTGTGATGATTTATGTTGCAGGCTCGCAGTTGTACGGAGCAAGAGATGAACGAAGCGATTACGACTTGATTGTGCTTGTGAACGGGGATTGTAGGAATGAGCCGAACGAGTATATTACTTATAAGGGCAAAAAGGTGCACTGGTATTGGCGAAATATTAATACATTTATAGAAATAGGCAATACATATGCAATGCGTTATTATGGGAATGTTTTGTTCGGTTATATATGCGAGGACTGCATTATCTATAAGAACGAGAAGTATGCTGACAAGATAAACGGCTTACTTAACAACAAACGAGATATTGCAATAAATGGCGCGAAACTGTTTTACAACGCAATGAAACCGCTTGTGGAACGCATATGCGAAAAATCGCGTATTGACGAGTTTGACTATACGAAGTATCTCGGTCACCTGTGCGTAACATCATATTATGTCCTCAATGAGCCTATAGATTGCGATGTGGTTCTACCAGCGAAACGTATTCGTTGGCAACCAGTTGATGAAGATACAAAGGGGAAGATAATTGAACGCTTGCGCTTGTTAAAAGACTTTATAGAAACAAAATCACAACAAACCCAAGTGCCATAAAAACTTTTTTCAAACAAAATTGGCATAAAGTATTGACATTCTCGGATAAAGGGTATATTATGCGAGATGAGTAGGTAGAAGTATGATTGAGATGACAAATTTTGACGAGCTTGAAAAAGAACAGAAGCAAGAAAAGGCGATACAATCGGTAGCCCAAACTTCCGACAAATCGATTGCCGATGTTTCTTTGAAAGATGTCAAATTCAGACTCGATTCCAACCAAACTTACGAGCAGCAAGCGAAAGATGTTGTGAACGCAATGGCAACTGCAAAGGCGGTGGAGGACGAAGCCACTGTCCAAGCACTTGCGAAAGGCAAACAAGACGAACTCATAGGCGAGCAACAATCGAAAGTCAAAAAAACACAAAAAGACTTCATTGACGCTCAAACCGAGGTGCAAAAAGCTGAATACGACAGCAACAAAGCACTGTTCGACACGTTTAACATCATCTCTCACTTGCCGAAGTGGTTGCAAATGATAGTCGTGCCGCTCTTGACACCATTCTATCTCATCGGTGTGCTTGTAATCAAAGTGCCGTGCGGATTTGTAAGAATGTTGATTGACGGAATTGACGGCATCATTTGTCGCTACGAAAAGGCTGATGAGCGCACACGTCCGAGAATCAAGGTCACTGTGTGGATTATACTCGGAATCGCAATCGCAACCGCAATCACGCTCGGCATATTGGGCGGATTAAAAATCATATAAGTAGGAGTGTCCCTGCCTTACAAGTGGGAAAGTTAAAGGAGAACAAATGGAACTTATCAACATTGAACAACTTATGAGAGATAAACTCGATGAGTGCAATGC
>ERZ1034763.509-NODE-509-length-17237-cov-3.579851_pt1 | contig 17237 bp, 15 predicted proteins | sample MGYA00520701_ERZ1034763 | MGnify/ENA primary metagenome ERZ1034763 (study PRJEB33766, sample SAMN09781707) | gut metagenome | biome: gut microbiome | host: Homo sapiens | place: Madagascar | study: EMG produced TPA metagenomics assembly of the PRJNA485056 data set...
CTATTATCGAACTATTATCGAACTATTATCGAATTGTGAATGTCTCTATATCAAACGAATGGCGAATATAAACGCTATTGGTTGCCATCCAGATAGTCGGTGTAGAGGATTCCGTTGAGGTGGTCGCATTCGTGCTGGAAGATCACGGCGGTGAAGCCTTTGATGCTTTCGGTCGTGTCGCGCAAGGTTTTGAGCGAGGTGTAGTTGATGTCGATGTCCTGATAGCGCTCGACATTGCCGCGCTTCCCAGGAATGCTGAGACATCCTTCAGGTCCAAGAGCCTTTTCACCTCTGTGACAAGTGATTTGGATGTTCGGATAGACCTCGAACGGCTCACCGTCCTTATCGAACCTCTGCACCGCCACGACACGGCGTGATATTCCCACCTGCGGCCCGGCGATGCCGACTCCATCCTGTTCCGGAGAGGTCACTGTGGCCACCATCTTCTCAGCCAGGATCTTATATTCATCACTCGTCAGTTCCTTCGTGCTGATTCCGGAGCACTCCGTCCGCAGCACCAGCGAGTCCGCCTTGTCATAAATCGTCAGCACGCGCATAGCTTCGCCCTCACCCTTTATGAGACTCCTTTCGGCATTGCTCCAACTTTCATCATTCCGGCACGCCATAACAGACAGCATAAGTGCTGCTACGAGAATATTCCTTCGTGTTTTCATATTCTTCATATCAATTTATTGTTTGTTTTTATCAGGCTCCTTTCTTGCATAGGTATTCGCCAGTATTGTGATGACGATCGCTATGACTATCTGGGAAATCATTAAGCTCCAAAACAGAATATCGGACATCTCAGCCAAAGGAAGCAGACCAGTCGGTAAGCATGTGAGCAGCAAACCGTAACCGCTAACTTTTCTCAGCCTTCCGATGTTATATTTCGCCCTCTCCTCTTTGCCCGCTGTGTTGTAGCCTGCGATAAGATCGTCCCCTTTGCCGATGAGGATAAAGATGGAGAATGTGATGAGCATAAGAATCACAATTCCGACTATGATGAAGTTTGCCAACAGCATATTTGGGACTATCTGTTTTGATCTTGACAAAGATAAGTTTTCTGATCAGAAATCCAATATATTTTTCTGATATCTGTATATTCATATTGCCGTGCATATCTTCGCAATCGGTTAAAGATCAATTTATTCAGGATATAATCAGACGTACGGCATTGGATCTCCAATATTTCCCCTGCTTTGTAAATATGGCGGCATATATGTCCTGTACAGAATATTGTGAGAGGCTTGTTAATATGCCGCCTATGCTTTTAGGGAACATAGGCGGCATATCAGCACACAATACGCAGGCGTGGAATTATGATTCTGTGCCGGTATTTTTATACCTTGCGGAGTGCCCTTGGGAGCATTGTACTATTATTGAACTAAAAACATTATCTTTACCTGAAAGATTAATGAATATGACAAAAGAGGAAAAATATCTTGCGCTATTGCCTCGGATTCAGGCTCTTCTTGCCGGGGAGACTGACGAGGTGGCGAGGATGTCGAATATAGTTGCGATGCTTAATAGTGAGTTCGGCTTCTGGTGGACAGGTTTTTACCGTGTGGCGTCATCCGAGGAACTTGTGCTCGGGCCGTTCCAAGGACCTGTGGCATGCATGCGCATCGCAAAGGGCAGGGGAGTGTGCGGCACATCATGGAACGAGGAGCGCACTGTCATTGTCCCCGATGTCGAGCTGTTCCCCGGTCACATAGCCTGCTCAAGCGAGAGCCGCAGCGAGATTGTTGTACCTTGCTGGAAACGTGGCCGGATAGCCGCCGTCCTTGACATCGACAGCAAGGATCTGAACACGTTCGGTGAAGTTGACAGAAAGTATCTTGAGGAGGTTGCCTCCTTGCTCTACGGCAAGGAAAGAGACATCTGGTTCGCCGCCGGCTGCTTCTGGGGAGCGCAGAAGTTTTTCAAACTCGTGGACGGAGTAGTCTTCACGGAAGTCGGCTTCGCGAACGGTTGGGAAATCGACCCGACCTACAAACAAGTCTATACCGACGAGACCGGTCACGCCGAATGCGTCCACGTCCGCTACGATCCCGAGAAAGTGTCTTTGGAGCGTCTTGTCAATCTATTCCTGAATATGATCGACCCGTTCAGCCTGAACAAACAAGGCGAGGACGAAGGCACAAGGTACCGCACCGGCGTCTATTACGATAACGGTGAGGATAGGGAAGTGATCGAAACTGTACTCGGCTCCTTTGAGAACAAAGCCGGCAGGAAATCCGCCGTCGAGCTACAGCCCCTCCGCTTTTTCTACAAAGCCGAGTAGTACCACCAAAACTACCTCGACAAGAATCCCGGCGGCTACTGCCACCTTTCCCCGGCAATCTTCGATCTCGCCCGGAAGAAGCCTCATGAGTAAGAGGAATTCCGTACCTCAGAAGCCAGTTTCCTGTACCAAAGACAAGTCTATGTGCGCTTGGTACACCAAAGCCCATATTTAAGTACAAAATTCGAAGCACAGAGCTACCTGATAAGATGAGTTGCGATGAAATGGTCGAATCAGCTGGTTCCACTTTGCCTGTATGTGCAAGTTTTTCGGCAATGTCTTTCAGGGCATAAAACACATAATATCCCTGTTATCTTGCAGTTATATACAAATTTTTCTATTTTTATACGGAATTATACTCTTCACAGCTATGGCTCAACTTGGTTCAAGTCTCGAAGGACGATTAAGAAATACTGATTTACCAGTAACAAAGTGTTTGTTCCCAGTATTTGAAGCTGTTGTCAATTCTATTTATGCAATTGACGATCGATTGAAATCGGATAATTCGTTCTCTATTACAGAGGGGAAAATCCGAGTCATATTGGAACGGGCTAATACGTCCGATTTGTTTGGAGGAAAAGCAGAATTGCTTGGTATTACTGTTGAGGACAATGGAATCGGTTTCACCAAGGATAATTATAAATCATTTTGCGAACTAGATTCGCTATATAGGGAATCTCTTGGATGCAAGGGAATAGGACGATTACTTTGGCTTAAAGCATTTGATTCTGCAGAAATCGAGAGTAATTATATTGATGGTTCAGAGGTAAAACGGAGACATTTTATTTTTACATCAAGAGGAATCGATGATCTTGACGCATCAGAGTTAAATCAAGAAAGTTTAGGCACAATAATCCATCTAAGGGGTATTAAGCCGTTATTCAAAGAATCGCTAAATAAGCTTTCACAGGAAGGCATCGCAAAGGCGATATTTGAACATTGTCTTTGGTTCTTTATCAGAGATGGAGGGTGCCCGGACATAAGAGTTATTGATGGCACAAATCCGGCAACCAATCTATCCGAAATTTATGATTCGTATATGGGCAGCGATAATTCTAAGACTGCCACATTCTCACTCGGAGATGAAACATTTAATGTTCTTCACATAAAACTGCAGAGGTCCGACAAAAACAATAATGTGATTTCATATTGTGCAGGTAATAGAATTGTAAACGACGAGAAAATTAAAGACGTTGTAGGGTTGTATGACTCAGCGATTCAGACTAACTCCGGGACTTTTTTCTATAAATGTTTTGTTACGGCTCCTTATCTTGATAAACACGTAGCACCAGATAGATTTTCATTCCTCATCCCTGATAAACGAGCGAATGAGAATGGTGATGAGCTATACTCAGAAATTTACTTTTCAGATATTCGCCAAAAGTATTAGAAGCCATCAGACAATACCTATCTCCATTTTTAAAAGACACCATAGAAGCTGGCAAGGAAAAGATTCAAGCATTTGTAGATAAGCAAGCTCCTTATTACAAACCGATTCTGGCATCTTTGTCAGAAGAAGAAAAATCGATCAACCCTAATGCTTCGGATAAGGCGATGGATCTTCTTCTACATCAAAAGATGATGGAAAAAGAACATAATCTGTTAGCTGAAGGGCACGATGTCTTGGAAGTAAAAAGTGGGGAATCTGACGAAGAATATCAGAGGAGGACACAAGCATACTTTGATAATATTCAAAGTTTAAAACAAAGTGACCTTACAAGATATGTTATCCACAGGAAGATTATACTTGAGCTGCTTAAAGATGCTCTTTCCAGAAATGACGATGGACACTATTCGAAAGAGGATAAAATCCACCAAATCATTATGCCGATGAGAACCACAAGCGATGGCGGTGAATTCAAAGACAACAACCTTTGGATTATAGACGAGCGGCTCGTTTTCCATCATTTCTTAGCGTCTGACAAATCCTTCAGCTCTATGCCTGTGACAGATTGCGACTCGATAAAACGCCCTGACATACTCGTTGAAAATGTCTATGACAATCCTATGGTCGTTACAGAGAAAGACAACCCGCCTTTCGCATCCCTACGCATTGTCGAATTCAAAAGGCCAATGAGAGATGATATGAGCGCAAATAATGACCCGATTAACCAATGTATTGATTATGTCAAAAATATTAGACAAGGGAACGCTGTGACAAAATCGGGGCGACCACTTGACATATCAGAAACAACACCTGCCTATTGCTATATCATATGTGATTTAACGAAATCAATGCGGGACATTTGTCAAAACCATGACCTCAAAGACACCTATGACAGATTAGGATATTTTGGCTATCATAGTGGCTTCAGAATATACTTTGAGGTTATCTCGTTTGATCAGCTTCTTAATTCGGCAAGCGAACGTAACGCTTCGTTCTTTGATAAATTAGGAATATCGCACAATTAGATAACTTGGCATAGAACAATGAGGCTTCGCCGTATTATGCTTTATTGACAGACAGACACATCAGATTTATGGTGTTCACATAGCAACCATGAACTTTGGTAGTGTAGTTTTGAACTTCGTTCAAGACATCAATGAGCCGCAGTGAATCCATCATAACTTGGCTTTCGTCTATTTCTATGCACCTGGAATCATATAAGGCGAAAGCATCAATATGAGTCTCTATATTTCGTTCCTCTTTCCACCAATTGAATGAGTTAGAAATGGCCTCAAGTCCATTGGTTATTCGAATATATTCCGTTTGCAGGAATGGCGGTAATATACTTTGGATTGCTTCAATTTTCTTCCACTTCGAGTTAGCCTTGCCTTTACCAAAGCCGTACAGTTTCTTGAAGCCCTCATTAAGGACAACTTGAAGTTTTCCTCTCAGGAACTTCTTTTCATAATCTTCTTCGGCTAAAATGAACAGTTTGCTCGCTATCAGGCAATCAATGAATGTCATTGTCGCAAACATATCCAAGTCATCTATCACCATGACAAGGTTGGAATAGGCAAGGTTGGGATTACATTTGTTAGTTGTGTATTCTCCTTTGAGAAGTTCCAAACCATCTGAAAATTGTTTAATGACAGAATCCACATAACCGGCATAGTTCTGCCGACCTTCGGCAGACAGGACGTTGCCGTTTGGCTTATAATTATCTGAGGGGCGTAACATAGCAATATCTTTTATGTGGTTTACAACTCGATATCTAAGGGGGCGTGAATATCATTTTCCTGATGTCAGGAAAATGATGTAGAAGTGCGTCAGATGGCGTTTTACGCCTTTGGCAACTTCTCGGCAGACTTTTCAAGCTTCTTTTCTTCCGCGGCAACTCATCGTTCAAGTTTCTTGATGTCTTCCGCTGCCGGAAGCTCTTCTGGCTTGATTCCTCTTTTTCCTAACATTTCCCTGACACTTCGGTTGTTTTGTATGTGTTCACGGGTTATGGAGGTCTCTCCATATAAGTCCGCTTTCTCCACATTGTAGTTGGTCATTTCCGTGGCAAGATTCTTTGCCGCGATAGTGAGTGTCGGCAGGAAATCAGCGAGAGGCCTTGTTCCTTTTATTCCCAAACGCTGTTTCATATCCTCAGTCGTATGGCCACCGAAAAGAGCTGTATCACCTTTAGAGCGAATCCGTCCGAACCCTTTCTCATCGACGCCGCGTTCATAGATGTTCTGCGACAGTTGCTTTTCGGAAGCCCGAAGCCGTTCTCTTGTCTCTATTCTCGAAATATGATTCAAGCGTTCTTCAATCAGCTCGGCTTTTCGCGTCTGCACGGCGAAGTAACTCTGAGCGAAGGCAATCTGCTCCTTTCGTGGGTCTCCATTTTGGGCTATTAGATAACAAGCGTATCTTGTAAGCATGTAATCTTGCACTTCTCTTGTCGCGCCACTGCCCAAAGTAACCATTTTCGTGACCTCACGAAAATGGTCATCAACATTGACTCCTTGCGTTTTACAAGATTCGACAGCCCTATTGATTGCTACTTGAAAATTCTCCCATCTTGCATATCCCAAGAGTGGTTGAAGATCCCGGGCGAACCATATTTCTACTTTCTCTTTACCGCTATTGCCTTCAATGTAAGAAGCTATCGCGTCAAATGAGGTTTTGTATTGAATGATACTTTGTTTGTCCATATTCTCTGTGTTTTCAAGCAAATCTAATTATAATATCGTCATCTACCAAAAAACCGTGATAATATTTTGAATTAATTTCGGTTTTTATTGTCAGAAAAATCACTATCTTTGCGTATATAGCAAATTCAGAACTGAAATGAGCGAAGATTTGAACAGAATCAAGGTTGTCTTGGTAGAGAAGAAGCGGACTAGCAAATGGCTGGCCGAGAAGATGGGCAAGGACCCTGCAACAGTGTCGAAATGGTGCACAAACAAAGCCCAACCAAATGTGGCCACTCTCGTGGAAATCGCAAGATGCCTCGAAGTGGATACAAGGGATTTACTGAGATCAATAAATGAGATAGACGAGATTGAGAGGTAGAGAGATGATAACAAAGCCTATCCAAAATAGTATAGATAATATTGATACTCAAGGTGCAACTTGGGTAAACAAAAAGTTCTCACATCCTGAACGGATAATAAGGGTGGGGACATCTTTTAGTGGTATTGGTGCTTTTGAATATGCACTTAAACGGCTTGGTTTGCGTAGCGAGATTGTTTTTGCTGGTGATATTGATGCGAACTGTAAAAAAACATATTTTGCAAACTACGACATAACCGAAGACAAATGGCATACGGACATACATGACTTCAACGCAAAACCGTATAAGGGGAAGGTGGATATTGTAGTCGGAGGTGCCCCATGTCAAGCTTTTTCCATTGTTGGCGAGCAACGCGGTTTTGAAGATACCCGTGGAACACTATTTAGAGAGTTCGCTCGTATAATAAAAGAGTGCCAGCCTAAAGTGTTTATCTTTGAAAATGTTCAAGGTCTTTTCAAGCATGATGGAGGCAAAACTTGGGATGTAATCAAAACGACATTTGAACAGTATTGTGGTTATGACGTGCACTACCAACTACTTAATGCTAGAGATTATGGCATTCCTCAAACTAGAGAGCGCCTTTATTGCGTCGGATTTAAAAGGACAACTAAGTTCTTATATCCTGCTCCGATTGAATTAAAATATAGAATGTACGACTTTTTAGAGGACTACACAGATTCCCAATTTTATGACAAGGCGACTAATTCAAAAGTCCTGAAAGCGTATTCATCAGACGACGAGGATAATTCAAGGCCTTCAGAGAAATACAATGAGTTTATTTTCACATGTGGTGATGTAGATGAAAAGTATTATTTATCTGAGAAAGTTGCTAAGTATGTATTGGCAGGAGGCACAAAGACATTCAAGACTTCGACTAAAACAGATCTTGATATAGCAAGGCCACTCCTTCAATCAATGCACAAAATGCATCGAGCTGGTGTAGACAACTATGTCACATACAAGAAAGATAAGGGCGTTAATGGCATACGGAAACTTACTCCGCGAGAATGTTTTAGGCTTATGGGGTTTAAAGATGATTTCAAAATAGTAGTCCCTAATACTGCCGCTTATATGGAAGCTGGTAACAGCATTGTTGTTGATGTATTAATTGCTTTGCTTAAGCAGATGGACATCACGAAATATGGAAGAGAATAATGAAGAACAAATACGCTGAAATACAAAATACTAAAGCGAACATCGATACCAACGATAATTGGTCTGAAGTGAAATTTTCTCATCCGGAGAGAACCATTCGGCTTGCGACGTCTTTCAGTGGTATCGGTGCAATTGAGCATGCTTTTCACAGATTGGGGCTGAATGTAGATATTCAATTTGCTGGGGACATTGATGAAGATTGCAAGAAAGCATATTTTGCAAACTATGATATCACTGATGACAAATGGCACACGGACATACATGATTTTGATGCCAAGCCATTTAAAGGGAAGGTGGACTTATTTGTGGGAGGTGCTCCATGTCAAGCCTTTTCTATGAGAGGGAAAAGAGGAGGTTTTGAAGATACACGAGGAACACTTTTCAGAGAATTCGCTAGAGTTGTCATCGAGTGCAAGCCTAAAGTGTTTATCTTCGAGAACGTCAAAGGTATACTTAGTCATGACAAAGGAAACACTTGGAGTACCATTAAACAGACTTTTGAAGAAGACTGTGGTTACAATGTATATTATCAGGTTCTAAATGGTAAGGACTATGGAATACCCCAAAGTAGAGAGAGAATTTACTGCATCGGATTCAAGAAAGAAACCGAGTTTAAGTACCCGAAGCCAGTTCCACTAAGGATGACCGTATTTAATCTCCTAGAGCACAGTTTTGACAAAAAATATTTGCTCAAACAAAAAGGAGTCCGGTTTATAACTGAGAGCATTAATCATCAGAAGAGCTATACTCAGATTAATGGAGATATTCAACTTTGTCAGAAACGGAACCAGCAGTTTAATTGGCATGGGGACTTCATATTCCACCCAGCATTAAAATCTGATACAAGCACTGCCATTACAGATGAGAATTATTTCTGCACCAATGACTTTGAAGAGCAGTATTTCATACAGAAGGGCTGTGGAAAGTATGCCATCATCCCAAAGGGGGAAAACTCTATGGAAATGACTTCCAAAGATGACAATGATATTGATCCAACACATGGTCGATACAGGAAATTGACTCCACGTGAATGTCTGCGACTTATGGGCTTTGATGATAGCTTTAAAATAGTTGTCTCTGATACTGCAACATATAAGCAGGCCGGCAACAGTATTATTGTAAATGTGTTGATGGCATTATTAAAACAAATGGATATAACAAAATACGGAATATAATTATGGCAGATCCAATTTGCAGATGGAGGAATTCATCTATAAAACAAGTAGTTGAATTCAATATTTTGCTACCTCTTTCTCCTTGTACAAAAAAAGAAGCTAGAGCCGTAGTTGAACATAGGTGGGCAGTATTTGGCGGAAAAGATTTTTTTCAAACTCCATATCAATTAGCTGCTCAGATGGGACTTTATTATGAAGATGACCAATTCTTCTATCCGCGATTTGATAAACTCATATCGATAGAAGAAGCGACTGATTATATGGAGTATTGGGGAAAGCATTATTATGCCCCAAACCCATATACACGTAGTATGACAACGACTAAAGAGCCTATTATAATAAATAGATTCCTTGTAAATTGGGCGCTGGATCATAAGAATCCATTGTTTAGCGAGGCGCTTAAGTCAATGTTTTCCGAAGATATTGGAAATACTGATATCTTGGTTAATATGATTAATAACTTTACCGATGTAACGATCAATAATGATATTATCTCTATCAAGCCCAATGCTCCGCATAATAGGTTCAATGTAGTATCGCCGGAATTTGGAATCAATGACAAGAAAGGTTTTTTTGAATTTGTCGGTAAAAATGCAGGTTCAAGCATATCACTTACTAATGCTCCTCTTTTGCCTCTCCAGCAAATCTTCTACGGCGCACCGGGAACTGGCAAGTCGCACACTGTTGACAAAGACTATGTGAAAGATAACAAGTGCTTCAGAATTACTTTCCATCCGGATACGGACTATGCGAGTTTTGTGGGTTGTTACAAACCCAAGATGGGTGGGCCAACAGGAGAGGACATCACATATTCTTTTGTCCCTCAGGTATTCTTGAATGCGTACATATATGCGTGGAATCATCCCGACGAACCTACCTATCTTGTTATAGAGGAACTTAATCGTGGTAACTGTGCCCAGATATTCGGAGACATATTCCAGTTGCTTGACAGGCAGAAGACGGGACATCCTGGATATTCGAAATATACCATCAATGCGGACTCTGACATCGCTACATATCTTAGTGGCGAGTTGAAGGACAAAGAGAGTTACGAGAAGGTCATTCGTGAAATTTACGGCCCCAAAGAGTTTGATTTCAGCATATTGGCATTGCCGTCAAACCTCAATATTTTGGCGACGATGAATACATCAGACCAAAGCCTATTCCCTATCGACAGTGCTTTCAAAAGAAGATGGGGAATGGAATATGTGGGTGTGAATTATACCGATGCCGAACAGTTTACCGTGGTGATTGACGAGACGCATAAGTATTCTTGGAGTGAGATATTAAAAGGTCTGAACGGGTATATCAAGCAGGAGAAGCATTCCACGAACAAGATCCTTGGCAACCGATTTGTTCAGTCTGACGAAAATAATGTGATTTCAGCGGTAGCGTTTAGGGATAAGGTGCTGTTCTTCCTTTTCAATGATGTGTTCAAGGAAGAGGATGAGTTCAGAACCGGATTCTTCGGCGGAAACGATACTCTTTATTTTGAAGACTTGTGCGAAGACAAGGATTTGACGAATTATGTCATCAATTTCATTGAAAAGATTTGCAAGGCTGCGAACAAGGTAAATAATCCACAATCAGATGGAGTCGCACCTCAACAAGTCGAAAACGAATCCACTACCAAGACTGCATAATGATATTGTTTTTTGAAGGGAAGGACTATAAGCGTTCACTGCTTGATTCTGTCTTTGGGAATGAGCACGCAAGAGTAATCTCTCGCGGAAATCTCAAAGATGACAAAGCAGTGCTTGATTGTGTCGGATATTATTACGATCCGACGCAATCCCACGTGTTCATTCTTCCGAAAGTATTCAATATCGGTGGCAAGGGATTCGGCTGCATTGACTTGACTGAAGATTCTCCTGTCAAGGTTTCGGATTCCGATGCGAAGACATTGAAAGACAACGGGTGGAGGCCGGAACTGCTGACGGAACTTCCAATTTATCTTTACCTGGCCATTGAAAAGTACCGGAAGCGTGAGATTGACAACATCTCGACAGAAAAGGACTCGGTGCAGAGCGTTATGAGTTCCAAGAAGGGCAAGAATGAGACTTCCCTTATGGACGTGATTTTGTCCTTACGTGATTTCTACAATGAGAATCAGAACTTGTTTGTACTGATTTACAAGCAGGCTCATTCCGGATACAACAAGGTGAGTTGGAACAAGACTATTCGGACGCAGCAACCAGTGATAAAGGACAGGAAAGTCATCTATCCGTTTATCGTGAACCGGAGAAAGGAAATCAACTATGATGAGGAGTTGCTTGTTCTGTTTTTTAATGCGTTGAGGTACATCAATAACGAGAATCATTTCAATTTCTGCATTGACCAGCCTTATGGCCTGCTTTCGGACAGTGAGTTCAAGAGAAGGCTTGAGCGAGGGGCTGTCAGCAGGAAGCTCAAGAGCATCAGAAACAATTATTTCAATGAGAAACTGGTGCTTTTGTGGGAGCTTTTGTTCGCTTTCGCATCAAAGGTTGAGAATGTTAGAGATGCTAAAGAGAAGGAGGAGTATCTTCTTGTCCGGGACTTCAACAATGTGTTTGAGGATATGATAGATGTTCTACTCGGTGATTCGGATGCGCCTCGCAGCCTTGTCAAGCAGCAGGACGGAAAGATTGTAGATCATCTATTTAAGGGATTGTCTTTGACGACGGCTAGGCGGCAGGTGTATTATGTTGGTGACAGCAAGTATTATAAGGAGAATGCGGCACCGAAGGGCGATTCGTTGTTTAAGCAGTACACATACGCAAAGAATATAATTCAGACGCAGCTTGACTGGTACCACAAGGACAAGCCGCATCTGAAATACCGGGATGAACTGACTGAGGGATACAATATTACTCCTAACTTTTTTATCAGCGGAAGAGTTGAAAAGGATTATGGGTTCACTTCTGCCGAGTTACATCTGCAAGACATCGAGTTTGATAAGAATTATCAGTTCAAGAACAGGGTATTTGATAGGGACACTCTGTTCTTAAGGATGTATGATGTCAATTTCTTGTTTGCTTTGTATGCTTATGTGAACAGGTCTCAGAGTATTCGCAACAAGTTCAAGACTGAGGCTAAAGATGTGTTCCGGAGAGATTTTATCAAGTATATTGATGCAGAATATGATTTCTATTTGCTACTGCAGCGTGCTGATGGAGATATTCGAGACTTGGTGAACAAGCATTTCAGGGAACTGAATGGCAAGGTGTTCTGTCCTTATGACATTGACGAGGAGCATTATGGGCTTCTTATGTTGGGGGTGGAGAGAGGTGATTATTTCGCAAACGCGAAGCTTCTGTCTGTGTTAAGCAATGACTTCGTAATTAAGGAGTATCATCTCGGGACTGAGCCTTATGTGTATTTTAATGGGCTGCTTTTCGGAGAAGAGGTCTCCCGGACTATGGTGCTTAGGGATGCTCTGACAGATGGTTATGGGAATTACAGGAGGGAAACGGTTCTTGTGGGATGTTATCGTTCACAGGAACAACGCGATTGGATTCTGAGGTATAAGCTCTATAATGTGAGGTTCAATAAGGGACGTGCTGGAGCTGTGTTTAAGAATACTCAGCAGGTGTTTACTGCAAGTTTCCTGATTTTGTATGACTACAGCAATAAGCCCGCGGATGCTGAATGCTATGTACTTACTGGCGGGAATATGATTGTCTATGCTTCAGGGATGCAAGAGCGTGACTATCCGAAGACGGACTGGTTCGGTGATGAGGAGTATCTCGTGTATGGCATCGGGGAGAGGGTTGCCGGCAATGTTTGCGTGAAGGATGTTCTTGACAAGCATCCGGAGGTTGAGGACGGGAGACCATTATATCTGTATTTTGTTGAAGTCGAAAGTTTTATCCACGAATGATATGGAGGATCCGTTGACTTCGCAGCTACGCCACAAGTGCATGCTGCACATCCAGCCGAAGAACACAAAGCCGGAGATTTGGCTGCACAGGGAATTGTTCAGATTGGGTTACCGGTATCGCATAAATGTGAAGAAACTGCCGGACACATCAGATATTGTGCTATCGAAATACAGGACGTGCATTTCCGTAAACGGATGCTTATGACACAGATACAAGGGCCGTCCGAAGTTCGTGCTGCCGGTGACTAATACGGAGTTTTGGAGTTCAAAGATTACGAATAGCAGGGAGAGGGACCTGCGGGATTATGCTTTCCTTGAGTCGCTCGATTGGAGGTGGATTGTAGTGTGGGAGTGCGAGCTGGCGGCGGCCGCACTGCCTAATACTGTGGGAAGGGTCTGCAAAGGACTGATTGAGAACAGGAAGAGTTGGCAGGAGGAGATGGCGAACAGAAGACGTAGAAGAGAGCAATGGCGATTTGAGAAAAATGTCCCCAAAGATTACCATGATTAACTTGTGCGTACTCTTGGGCATAAGAGGACTCAGGATAAATATTATTTGGAGCTTGATGATTAGATTGGTATGACGGTGGATAGTCTTGACATAATCACAAGGATAACTGTTGAGTTATTTAAAGAGGGTGTCCCTAAACAAAAGTTAGGGACGGGTGTTATATATTCCAACAAATTGTTGTCGGGCCAAGTGTATATCTTGACTGCCAAACATTGTCTTTCTGGAATTTGTGAAGGAGAAAAGATTTCATTGCGGTTCTTTAGTACAAAGAATGGAGCATATGAATACGTCACGCCATCCAATCAAACTATAATTCGTCATCCTTCTGAGGATGCGGGTATTATCATTTTTAATCAGCGTGAGTTTGCAGAAACGAGCAATAATTTACCTTCGGTTTTTGTAATCGATAAGATAGTTGAGTTCGGTGATGCTGTTACGAAGGGATTCCCAGTAGCTAGTCTTGACCAAACAAGCGAGAATGGGGAGTCTTCACTAACTTCTATCAATACACGTTATCTTCAAGAAAGTCCAACTGCTAAAGAATTCCAACTTTCCACGACGGATGATTATAGTGCAGATTCCATCAAAGGAATGTCAGGAGCAGGAATCTTCATAGAGGCAAGTGAAGAAGTTTACATAAACGGCATCTTTACACGTTATTCTGATGAGGAGAGAGGTAAGGTCATATATGCACAGAGGCTATCTACTTTCAATGTGTTGCTTGCTATAGAATTCAAGACCACGCTGCCTTTGACTTTCCTAGGTCATCAAGGATTAGGGCATAAAACTTTCAAGAATAAAGTAGACCAATCCATAAAAAATCTTGGTCCAAGGTATTGCCAGAAAGTTAACGTTAAGACTGGTACTGCATTATATTTTGATTGCGTTGCTAAAACACCCTATTATTATGAAATCATGAATAAAAAAATTGATTTTTGGCTCACAGAAAACAGCTATAGAGTGCGGCCTGATTCAACCAGAATCGGACATCTTGAAGCATCACTCAAATCAATCAGGAATGATTTCGCGGCTGCTTTGGTTGGAATGGATAGAAATGTAGAGGCAACAATTGATTTTTCCGACATTATAGGTCGCATCAATGACTTCAAAATAGAGGTTGAAGATACACGACATAAACTTTACTCAGAAGTCACGCCATCTAATCAACAAGATAAGTCAAAAAGGGAGTTTGAAGAAGATGAGTACAGGTTGTCAGAAATATCTCGTGATTTATATTCATTCTTAGAGGATTATGATGATTTGAAGATAAGTTTGGCGAATGCCCCGTATCTGATTATCAAAGGCGAGGCAGGTTGCGGAAAGTCACATATGATGGGAGATGTCGCTAAAAACAGGATTGAGACGGGCCTTCCAACATTGTTGTTCCTCGGAACGGATTTCAATGGTGCCAATTATGAGTCAGCAATCATATCCCAAACAGGATTCAATGGCACTTTCCCGGAGTTTCTATCAGGCTTCAATCAGATAGGCACACAAGTGGGATCAAGAGCGCTACTTATGATAGATGCCTTAAATGAGGGAAGTAATCCTGAGATGTGGAAAGAAAGACTTTCCGGACTCATTGAATCCATTAATCACTATCCGGCTATTGGTTTGGTCGTAACAGTGCGGGATACATATTTTGACGATGTGATTCCATCCGATATTGAAGAAAAGTCAAAAGCTACGATAATTCCTCATAATGGCTTCAAAGGGTTGGAATATGAAGCCGTCAGGCAATTCTGTTTTGCTTATAGCTTGAATTTGCCAAATGTACCTATTCTCACCCCGGAATTTTGTAACCCGTTGTTTCTTAAAATTATATGTGACACTCTTGAATCTTCAGACAGGAGAGATTTTCCAAATGGCTTCAATGGCATCTCAGAAATATTCCGAAAATATTTCACACATCTGGATGAAAAGTTCGCTGAAAGTAAGCAAGAATATAAATATCGTAATGTTGTCAGCACATCAGTTGATTTGTTGGCGATGCCAATTTTTAAGGCTGAATTCAATCTCCTGAAGATGCAAGATGCTGATTCAATACTTGCTGATAAGTTCCCTGGGTGTAGCTGCCTACTCGCAGATTTGATAGACAATAATGTCTTACTTAAAACGAAATACACGCACGACGATAAAAATGTTGATTGTGTTGTCTTCAATTATCAAAGAGTAGGAGATTATGTAATCGCTGGAGAACTAGTTAAGAAGTATTCCGATTGGGATTTATTCACGAATAACATTAAAACTGACGTAGACCTTCGTTCTATTTTCATTGATTCTTGTTGGGTGCATAGAGGCGTTCTTGAGGCTCTTGCGGTTCTGATACCAGAGACATATACTCATGAAGTGTCAGAGATCATTGACTACATTCCCAAGGCAGAACAGAAACGGTTTATGTTTTCCGGGCTTGATTCTATTTCTGAGATACTTGTCAATAGCTTGAATTGGCGTTCAATTGAATCCATTGACACAAGGAAAATCAGAAGTTTTCTGAAGTCCAAGTATAATAGACTAAGACCTGAAGACTGGTATTATAAATTAGCGGAACTATCCGTGATTCCTTCTCATCCATATAATGCTGACTATTTTCACGCTATGATGATGCGTGTAACGATGAAAGAACGTGACGGGGAGTTTCAATTCTTTTTCAATGGTTGTGCCGGATACGACGACAACAAATGTGCAAACCCTTTGCGCAGGTTGATTGACTGGGCATGGTTTGAAAACATATCGGTATATGCAGATGACGAGTCTGCGAGGCTCGCGGCTCTAATGCTCTGCTGGATGCTGTCCTCAACATATATCAAATACCGTGATGAAGCGACTAAAGCATTGGTCAATCTCCTGAGCGAAAAGATTGAGGTGCTGCTTAAAACAATGCGAACATTTGAAGGCGTTGATGACATGTATATTTCCGAAAGAATTTACGCAGTTGCATATGGTGTTGCACTACGGACATCATCAACGGAGGGCCTTTCAAAGCTTGCCTTGTATATATACGACACAATTTTCAAGAGAGGAGTGCCTCCTAATAATATTTTACTTCGTGATTATGCAAGGAATGTCATAGAGTATGCCGCCTACAAAATTGACGGTTTTCATGTAAATATGAAAAAAGTCCGACCTCCATATAACGGCATACTCCCTCATTGGCCAACAGACAAAGAGGTTGATATTCTTTATGTTAAGTATGACGACCCGGATTATTTACAAAAATCTGGTCCAGAGCAAAACCTGATATGGGATTCTATTAAAAGAGGCCTTGCCGACTTCTGGAACAAACTGGCATTGCCAGTTATAGAAGATTTTTATCCTATTCCCTTGGCAGATGAGAAGGAATATGATAGAGCGGAGAGGATGTTTAATGGAAATATGAAGAAATGCGCTCGTCTGTATGCTGAAGCAAAAGCTCGTGACATATTGAATGACGAAAGTCCTACTAAACGTAATTTATATAAGGATAAATTTCTAGAAAGTACCGAGAAATTGATGACGAAGGATCAATTGTTAGCAGTTAATCAAATAATGATTCCTTTTAAGGTCAGAGAACTTAAATTGAGAAAGAACCTCTTCATTAAATTCCCTGCAGAAGGAATACGCAATTGGTTGGTGAAAAGGGCATATGAACTTGGGTTTGATGCTAAATTACATGGCTATTATGACATATTCGCAAAAAAATGGACTTGGAATCATACTGAAGATAGGATTGATCGTATTGGCAAAAAATATCAATGGATAGCGTTCTATGAGGTAATGGGAGTCCTGACTGATAATTACAAATTTGAAAGTGATTATG
>ERZ1034763.513-NODE-513-length-17199-cov-4.365842_pt1 | contig 17199 bp, 13 predicted proteins | sample MGYA00520701_ERZ1034763 | MGnify/ENA primary metagenome ERZ1034763 (study PRJEB33766, sample SAMN09781707) | gut metagenome | biome: gut microbiome | host: Homo sapiens | place: Madagascar | study: EMG produced TPA metagenomics assembly of the PRJNA485056 data set...
ACACATAAATGTTGTCCACATAGAAGGTATGCTTCGGCAATTCCAACTGACAAAGCTTAAGCATCTCTGTACGGTAAATGACAGAATGCATCAGAATATACTGATCCAGACGGAAACGTCCGATATCCTCCCATTTAAAAATCTGATTCTCCGGAAGAACATTGTCATAACGAATAACCTTCTTATGTGTCATGCCAACTTTCTCATAAACATAGTTCGCAATGACCATGTCTACTTCTGACTCATCTTTCACAAATCCTTTGATCGTATCAAGAATCTTCAACAATGCTTCCTCGTCTACCCAGTCATCACTGTCTACAACCTTAAAATACTTTCCTGTCGCATGAGCCAGTCCACAGTTCACTGCATCTCCGTGTCCACCATTCGGCTTCGCAACTGCTTTTACGATCGTCGGATATTTTTCCTGATATCGTTCTGCGATTTCCTGAGTTCCGTCTTTTGATCCGTCATTCACTACAATGATCTCAACATCCTCGCCCCCAACAAGAATGGAATTGATTGCCTTTTCCATATATGCTTCTGAATTATAACATGGAATTGCAAATGAAATATATTTCATGGTTTTTCCTCCATTTTTAAATGCCCGCCTACGGCGTCGCTTCCTTTTCTTTTACGCTCATTATAGCATCTTTTCGACTTATTGTTGTAAATTTTCTTTTTTTCAGCTATAGTAATAACGAATCGTTAATATATGATTGAGCTCTTAGAATATATTGACAACAGAAATCGACTATCTCAACTTAAGCTAAAGGAGAATCTTTATGAAGAAGAATGCAATCGTCGGACAGTCCGGCGGACCAACCTCAGTTATTAATGCCAGCCTGTATGGCGTTGTTTATGAAGCACTGAACCGTGAGGATGTCATCGGAACAATCTACGGAATGATCAACGGAATTGAAGGTTTCCTGAACGAAAACCTGATGGATATGAAACCTTTAGAGACAAACGGTGAACTTGAACTGATCAAGACAACACCGGGATCTTATCTTGGTTCCTGCCGCTACAAGCTTCCGGAAGACCTGACAGACGCTGTCTATCCGCAGCTCTTTGAAAAATTTGAGAAGTACAATATCGGTTACTTCTTCTACATCGGTGGAAATGATTCCATGGATACAGTAAGCAAGCTTTCCCGCTATGCTGAGACTGTAAACAGCGAGATCCGTTTCATCGGAATCCCTAAGACGATCGACAATGACCTTGTCCTTACAGACCACACACCGGGATTCGGAAGTGCTGCCAAATATGTAGCGTCCACTGTTCGTGAGATTGCGATCGACGCTTCTGTTTATGATAATAAAAAATCCGTTACAATCGTTGAGATCATGGGACGTCATGCCGGATGGCTGGCCGCTGCCAGTGTCCTTGCCCGTAAATTCGAAGGCGACAATCCGGTTCTCATCTATCTTCCGGAAGTTGCATTTGATCAGGAACAGTTCCTTGCAGATGTTCAGAAAGCTTTCGAGCATACTTCCAACCTGGTTGTCTGCATTTCCGAAGGAATTAATGATGGAAACGGTAAGTTTGTCTGCGAGCTTGCAAGTGATGTAGGCGTAGACACATTCGGACATAAAATGCTGACAGGCTCCGGAAAATATCTGGAAAACCTCGTGAAAGACCGCCTTGGCGTAAAAGTTCGTTCTATCGAACTCAATGTCAACCAGCGTTGTTCTTCTGCTATGCTCTCTGCGACAGACAAGAAAGAAGCGATTGCTTCCGGTTCTTTCGGTGTACAGACTGCACTGAAGGGAACAACAGGAATGATGATCGCCTTCCACCGTACAGACGATGCGGATTACCACATTACTTACGCTCCGGAAGATGTAAATCTCATCTGTAATCAGGAGAAAACAGTTCCTTTAGACTGGATCACAGGAAATGGTTCCGATATCGGACAGCAGTTCATTGACTATGCACTGCCTCTCATCCAGGGTTCTGTAAAGGTTCCGGAAGAAGGCGGACTGCCGAAATTTGCTTATAGAAAATAAGTTTCTTTTAAAAAACGAGAGATACGTTTGCAAACACTTACGTATTCTCTCGTTTTTTGTTTTTTGAAAAGATTCTTTTTACATCAGCTTTTCAAAATGTTATCCTCTTTCCTTTTCAAAAAATCTTTTTTTCCATCCAGGAACATCCTTTTTTTGAACTACCGGTTCCGGTGCTGTCTTCTGATATCTGCAGATACTAAGCAGTAACCCAAGTAGGATATAAGATGCCAGCATCCCGGATCTTCCTGTTCCAAAGAATGGACAGTAGATTCCCATATTACCGACTCCGCCTAGATTTTCTAAGATAAAAACAGTTGCCTGGATCAGGAACAATGCTGTGCATCCTGTTCCCATCACCATACCAAGCTGGTTCTTCTGGTTTAACGAAATCCTCGCAAACCGAAGGATCAGAACTACCAGACAAAGAACCAGCAGAATACCTGCCAGGATTCCATAAGCAGCTACCACACTGGCAAGCAGATGTACACTTCCGTCTACGGATGTCAGAAGTTCTTTAAACTGCGGATTGCCATGAAATGCTGAGCTTCCGGAAATCATTTCCCGAATCATATTGACTCTTGGGAAATCTGCTGCATAATCACCGATCGAGAAAATAGCCGCTATACGCTCTTTCTGGTAAGCCATGCCAAAACACCAGATGCCTCCTGCAAGCAGTACCGGTATCAGAACAACAACTACTCCGATTCCCGTAAGTACTGCTTTTTTACAAACCTGAAACCAGCCTTTGTAAACAGCCGCCGCCAAAACCACACAATAAACCACTTCCAGTATCATTGCCGCGATCAGGCTCTGGCTTCTTATGATCAGAAAATAAGACGGAATAATCATCCAGAGGGTTGCCTTTAAAATCACTCGGTATCCCTGACCTCTGTAACTATATAATACCGCTGCAAACAACGGAATTGTCAGCCAGAGTAAGTCAATCAGATTCAATACAATATTTCCGAAAGGCATTATAATAAATCTTGTTGATCCATTCATTTTCGCACCGGCAACCTGCAGTCCAATGAAAAGTAACACCTGATATGCGATCAAGATTGGTTTTGCATAAACCGCAATCCTCGTATAATCCATATAGCAAATACCAATCATCAGCACAAGTCCAAGCAAAAGTGCCGGCAGTTCCAGCGATGTATGCCAGCTCGATGACGCTCCTACACAGAACAAGTCTTCTGTTTTTCCCGCACTCTGCTCAATACCTAAAACGGTCTGATACATAACACTTCGTAAAAGATAGCCTGCAAGACTTAATCCAACAATCAGCGCAATCATTCCCCACGCCATTGTCGGCCGGTGGATTCTATCCATCTCAAGCCCGACTTCTACCGGATCACCCATTTCTCGAACCGCAGCTTCTTCTGCTTCTGTCTGACTCATTCCTTCATTTAGGAATTCCTCTTTCTGATCCTCAATATGATCATTGATCTCCTGTTCTATCGTCCCTCTTGCCATCTTACAGCGAATCTGTTCTGTTAATGTATGCAAATACTCCTCTCGTCTCATCAAACATCACCCTTTCTAACAAACTGCTGCATTCAACACATTTACTACAGCTGATGAATAAATTTTCCACTCTTCTTTCTTCTCTTCTAAAACTTTCCTCCCGGTTTTCGTAATACTATAATACTTACGAACTTTACCACCGACCTCTTTCTCATAAACTGTCAGATATTTCTTATCTTCCATTCCATGAAGCAATGGATATAATGTGCCTGCTTTTAATTCAAACACATTCTGGGACTTTTCTCTTAAGGTCTCGATCATCTCGTAACCATACATATCCTTTTCAGATAAAAGCTTTAATAACAACATCGTTGTGCTTCCTGATACCAGACTTCTGTCAACTGCCATAACAATTCCTCCTAATCTTCTGATTTTACGTTAACCGTACACTTCTTAACATTCTCATTGCAAAATGAAGCGCACCTCTGCAATCCTGCCGAAGGCTATATCAGCTGGTGGATTGACTCCCAGCTGATATATCGGTTATCTATATATCTCGGCTTGATTATATATCGATTATCTATATATGTCAATAAAAGAATCCACACTTCTTTACATTTTCAATATAGTAAGAGCGAACAAGTAGTAATTATGAGCGAACAATAGCAAAAAAGTCTTATTTTGTATTGTTTTTTGGATACAAAAACTATACTCTATGTGAAAAATATGTTATAATTTGTGTACACATTATGCAGTATAAATACATACTAGCCATACAATTCAAGTTGTTGAACTAATTTAGGAGGAGAACTATGACTGATTCTGTTACAAATAAGATCATTTTAAGTGCCGACAGTACCTGTGACCTGGATCAGGAACTGAAAGAACGTTATCATGTACACTATTTTCCACTCCACATCATTCTGGATGGAAAAGATTATAAGGACGGCATTGACATTACACCGGAAGAAATTTATCAGAAATATTACGATGAAAAAATCCTTCCAAAGACAGCTGCTGTCAATGTTGCGGAATATATTGAACATTTTAAACCATGGGTCGATGAAGGCTATGAAGTGATCCATATCAATCTTGGAAGTTCGCTTTCCAGTGCTCATCAAAACTGCTGTATTGCTGCTGAAGAGCTCGGGCATGTTCATGTGATTGACAGTTGTTCTCTCTCCACTGGAACCGGACTTCTTGTAACAGATGCCGGTCGGATGATCGAGCAGGGATTGAAAGCGGAAGACATTGCCGAAGCTCTTCGCGAACGCACAAAGCATTGTCATGCCAGCTTTATTTTGGATACGCTGACATTTCTACATGCCGGTGGGCGCTGTTCGACGGTCGCTGCTCTCGGAGCAAATGTTCTGAAATTAAAGCCATGTATTGAAGTCAGCACGGAAGACGGAAGCATGAATGTCGGGAAAAAATACAGAGGAACGCTTGATAAAGTTCTTGTGAAATATGTAAAAGACAAACTTGCTGCTTATCCGGATATTGATCCATCGCTGATCTTTATCACGCATTCAGGAATTGATCCGGAATATATTAAACTTGTTAAAAATACAATCGAAGAAGCTATGCATTTTGATGAAATCCATATAACGAAAGCAAGCTGTACGATTTCCAGCCATTGTGGACCAAATACGCTTGGAATTTTATTTGAAACCTGCTAAGGAGGAGACGCCTATGACGAATACAAAACCAGTTTTTCATGGAAGTGATATTGAGAAAATCAGTGAGTATTATCATATCGACCAAAACAGTATTACAAACTTTGCCGGAAATGTAAATCCACTCGGACTTTCCCCTTCTGTTAAGGAAGCTGTTGCGGCTCATGTGGACCTCTTTTCTTCTTATCCTGACCGAGATTATAAATCACTTCGCAACACAATTGCTGAGTACTGCGATGTTCCTGCTGATTTCATCCTACCGGGCAACGGTTCAAGCGAACTGATTTCACTTTTGATTGAAACAAGAGCACCGAAACGCACTCTGATTCTTGGTCCAACCTATTCTGAATACTCCAGAGAACTTTCTTTCTCCGGAAGTACACAGGACTATTATCATCTTCAAGAAGCGGAAGATTTTGAATTAGATGTAGAAGATCTTTGCCGGACTTTGTTAAACGGATATGATTTTCTGATTCTCTGCAATCCGAACAATCCAACTTCTTCTGCCATCTTAAAAGATGAAATGCGTGCATTGCTTTCCTTCTGTGCAAACCGCGATATCTTTGTCATGATTGATGAAACGTATGTAGAATTTGCACCTTCCGTTCAGGAAGTAACCGCTGTTCCATACACGAAAGAATTCTCTAATCTCATGGTACTGCGCGGTGTATCAAAATTCTATGCAGCTCCGGGAATGCGTTTTGGATACGGCATTACCGGAAATAAAGAATTCTTATCTCAGATGAAAGAAAAGCAGATTCCATGGTCCTTAAACAGCCTTGGAGCATATGCCGGTGAGCAGATGTTCAAAGACACTTCCTACATCCGCCAGACACGTGCATTAATCCTGACGGAACGTGACCGGATGTTTCTTGAATTAAAAAAGATGTCTTCTTTCAAGGTTTATTTTCCATATGGGAACTTTATCCTTGTGAAGATTTTAAAACCAGAAGTAACTTCTTTCGATGTATTCGAAGCTTGTATAAAAGAAGGACTTATGATCCGCGACTGCTCTTCTTTCCAATGTCTGGATGGCGAATTCATCCGCTTCTGCATTATGAAACCAGAAGACAATAATCGGCTCTTAAACGTATTGAAAACTATTTAATGATACCAGGGTCAAAAGGTCGGAAACCACCGGTGCTTGCACAAAGGTCTTTCTTAAAAAGCGGGAGAATCTGATCCAACGATTCTCCCGCTTTTCTTCTTATTCTTTCTTTTGGTTTTATACTTTCTTGCTTTTTCTATGATTCTACAGCTGTTTTCTAACAACAAGATAATCATCTCCATTCCGATAATACGGACATTGATAATGCTGATTTGTCATCAGACGGATGTAATCATCCTCATCCATATTCTTATCACAGAGATAACACTCATATTCCTCGTCATAAATATAATAAGTGCATGTTTCACAGCTGGTTCTTGACTCTTTACTCAATTTTCTCTCTCCATTTCCCGCCCGTTGCAAGGGCCTGTAGCATTGCGTTCTGTTGCTGTTCGTTCTATGTGCAGCTGGCAACTCTTTTCTTAGTATCATACCATGTTTTCATAGATTGCGTCCACTTTTCTGTCTAATGCAATTACCTTAAATGTAATTAATAGCCTGTATCTTTTGTATTTTATTTCTTATTTTCTGTATATTTAAATTATTTTTAACTTTTTTCTGATTTTCTATTGACAAATGCCTATCTGTGAGTTAATATAGAATCAACAAAAGGAAACGAAATAAAAAACAAAAAGGAGGACAAACCACCAGACACTTAATCCTTTCATTAAAATTAATTTTAAAGAAACAGATGTATAGTCCAATGGGAAGGTAAATTAAATCCTTAAAAATCTAAAGAAAGAGGTACAGACCACCAGAAAGAGTAATTTAAAAAACGGAAACGATATTTAAAGAGAGAGAGGTAGAATCCAATGGGATAGTTCATTAAATCATCAAACAAATAAATTGAAAGAGGTAAATTCCAATGGGACGATAAGTTAAAATCCAAAATAGATAAAAGAAGAATCGAAAGAAGGATATTCCAATGGGATAATTAAATGAAATAAAATATAAAATCACTATTTGAGATAATAGTTTCAGATAGATATCAAGTAAATAAGGAGGAATATTCCAATGGATGGAATAATTAAGTGAAGATCCACTGTATAGCGTAGGTGCATACGGTGGATTTTCTTTTGTCTCTTTTTCGTGGATATCCCGGATAATCAAATGGGATAACAAAAAGGGGCAAAGCTTTTTATGCTTCCACCCCATCACTTAAAAATGTTTAAAGTCTTAATACATAGTCTTTTTATTATCTCTTCACAAAGTACTCTTCATACCATACAAGGAACGTATAGATTGTCCATACTTTTCTCCAGTTATCAGAATTTCCTCCAACATATTCATCAAAAATCGCATTGATTGCATCCACATCAAAGAATTTCTCTGCAATATCACTGTGGAAGAGGCGCTGAACGTCCTGATTGTATCTCTCATCAGCCATCCAGATACGGATTGGTACGATGAATCCCAACTTCTTGCGGAATGCAATTTCTTCCGGAAGTACCTTCGCAGCTGCTGTACGGAATGCCACCTTATTCTGCTCTTCGTTTACTTTAAAGCGAGATGGCATACGAGATGCGATATCAAAAATCCTTCTATCTGTCAGTGGCATACGGATCTCAAGTCCGGCAGCTGTACTCATCTTATCAACATTCAGATAAATATCACCTTCCAGCCAAATCTGAATATCTACATCAGACATCTTTGTCAATGGATCAAGACCTTCTGTCTCCTCGTAGATTCCTCGTGCAAGTTCAATTGGCAGTACGTCTGGATCGTATTTCTTAAGAATCTTCTGCTTCTCGTCTTCTTTCATGATATTGGTATTTCCGACATAGAAATTCTTCAGATTCTCACCATAACGTTCTGCGTTTCTGTACATATTATAACCACCGAAGAATTCGTCAGAACCCTCTCCGGAATAACAGATCTTCGCATGTTCTGCTGTTGCGTTACATCCAAGTGTAAATACAATCGCCGATGCATCTCCAAGCGGCTGCTCCATATTGTACATAACATAAGGTACAATATCAAAGAACTGCTCCGGTGTAATGATGCTTCTGGAAAATTTTCTTCCAAGAAGCTGTGCTGTCTTCTCTGCAAGTACAGATTCATCAAATCTTTCCTCTTCATAACCACAGGAATCCGCCTGCTCTGCGTCAGACATTGCAAGCACATAGGAAGAGTCAACTCCGCCAGACAGGAATGATTCTACTTTTTCATCCGCGGTCTTTACCTCTGTCATGATTTCTTTCAGAGTGTTATGAATCTCATCTGCCCAGTCTTCCAGAGTCTTGCTCTCATCCGGATGAAATTCCGGTTTCCAGTATCTGTGAATCTCAAGCTTTCCATCCTGCCAAATCAGATAGCGTCCCGGCAACAGTTTTTTCAGTCCACGGAAAAATGTATTTTCTCCGGCAACATAGGTCAGACTTAAATACAGCTGAAGCATCTCTTCATTCAGTTCTTTCTTAAATCCCGGCTGATCGATAATATCACGGATCATCGTTCCATAAAGAAGCTCTCCATCTTCTGTCTCATAGTAATAGAATGGTTTTGTTCCAAACTGATCTCTCAGACAGAAAAGCTTCTGCTCTTCCTCATCCCATAAGGCAAATGCAAACATTCCGTGCATATGATCTGCCATCTCGCATCCCCATGTCTGATATGCCTTAATCAAAATCTCATGTTCTCTTTCTTCTCTGGAAAGTGTAAGATCAATTCCAAGTCTCTCACAAAGTTCTTCCCAGTTACGAATATGTCCTCTGTATGTTTTTACAATTATCATCTGTTTAACCTCTCTTTTGTCACCATCTTTGGTTTTTGAAAGTTGTTTCTTCTCCCGCTTATATCTTGCAGATATCGACAACTTTCACGGTTCAATCCTATTCTATCACACTGACTTTTTCTTGTAAATTCTCAACTGTCACTCTGATACCAATCTCACCTTCATTCGCTTCTTCCATTTGCACTTCTTCTGCTGCGCTACTTCTTGCTATCTCTGCATCAACATACCCAAAACGAATCACTGCCTGTGGCCAGTTAAGGCTGATTCTTGGTTTCTTCCCTTTCTCCGCACCTGCTTTTTCAATCAGATCAAGCAATTCTTCCAGAACTGTTTTTGTCAGATAACCTCCGCGCCAGTGAAACGTCAGAATTCTTCCTTTCTTTGCCATCTGAAGTGCTCTTTTGTAAACTTCTTCTGGTTTTGTAAAAGACAGTTTCTTTTCTTTATAATAGAAATGATCTCCGTCCGTACACTTCATAGCCGGAGCGATCAAAGGCTCATGATCCCGGAAAATCGATTTATCTTCCAGATTGAAATAATCATAACGGATTTCTTCTCCGATCGTACAGTTTCTTGTAAGTGTATTATCAAATGTCGCATCTAAATGATAATATTTCCCATTAATCCGCACGATATTCCATGTATGACGGTATTTGATTCCCTTATCCGGATTATTCCCGCAAATAGCGATCATACACCAGACTCCAAGCTCATCGCACAGCACTTTCACCGCTTTTGCAATCCCCTCACAAACTCCGACACCCTGTCCTAACGGACCAATAATCTCATGTGAATAAGGTTTCTTCAATTTATCATATTTTACATTTTCACAAATGAAATCATGAATGTATTTTTCTTTCTCTGATTCTGATAATTTCTGCGCCGGTCGTGCAAGTTTCTCTACTCTGGATTTCATTGCCTTCTGATGTTCTTTCACCTTCGCCCGGTCAAACAAATATTCCGGCAGAAACTGAATGTTCGGCGATTCCTGATAATAACGATACTTAAATCCCGTTGCCCAGAAAATCGCCGGATGATCCAGGCGCATCTGGAAGAATACATTATACAGTTCTTCTCCGCTCATACGCGGTACCTGAATCTCCTTCTCCATCTGCAAGACGCCCTGACAGATTGCATGATACGCCGCCTGCTGCATCTTATTCATCTTACTATAATAAAATGGTTCCATACCTATCCTCTCCGGTCAGCAGAAAATTCTTCTATCTGAACTTTTCGTTTTTTTCCTTTCTTTTCCCAGATCATCAGACTGATTTTGTATTGGAGTGAATCTCTTGATGCAATAAATGGTTCCTCACGAAATATATTTATCCGAAATCCCTGTTCTTCTAACTCTCGTTTCCGCTCTGATGCTCTCTTCTCAGTCTTACGATTCTGATTTTCTTCCTCATCTGTGAATTTTCTTCTCGGGTAATTTGCTGCTGCCATCTTCAGTTCTTCCATCAAAAGATCTGTGACTTCTGCATGACGCTTTTCCTGCAACATCCCGGCAATCTTTTTTGCACTCCGCTTCCATGGATGTTTCTGATAAAACTTTAGACATCTTAGTAACTTTTTATCTTCTACTGTTGCCGCAAGCTCCTGCATCACTTGATGTGCTTCTGCTGACGGTACCCACGGATTTTCCCTTGGAACTACATATTGCTCTGAAACTGCCGGATAACAGCAATAATTCAGCGGCGGAAAGTCCGCCAGCACAGCTAGTTTCCGCTCCGTCTGATTACAGTATTTTGCTCCCAGATAATCCAGTTTATCCCGTACGATTGCAATCTTATATTCTATCTGACGCAGATATTCCGCACCTTTCACCCAGAAATGTCCGATTTCTCCATAGTCATATAAGTGTACTTCTTCACTTAAATCCTCAAAAAAAATCGTAACCACGGTCTCACCCTGATGAACTACAAGGACATAGGACTCCTCCGGTTCTTCTGTTACACTTAACTCCGCTTCTAGTTCACCTTCATAATCCTCTCTATACTGACCTGTCATCCTTGCATTTTCAAAGACAAGAAAGCTCTCTACCGCATCGTTCATCAAATAAACCAGCCGCAGTTTTTCTTCTGTAAAAAGCAGTTCAAACTGTCCCTGTTCCAGCACTTCTCCTAGTTTCTGAAATGTTTCCGGCAATTGAATTTCACTCATTTTCCGCTCCCTCAGTGCATTTGTCTTCCAGGCACTCACGAATCTTGTCTTCTTTCAAATCCTCACCGATCACGATCAGAATCTCCTGTCCTTCTTTGATTGGATTTACTGTCATCTTCTGTGTTGTCGCATTCAGCTCCATCCAGTCACCGGATTGATTCTTCATAAATCCTTTTACACGGAACACTCTTCCGATATCATTAGGATTTTTATTGTTTTCTTTTTCAGAATCATCTGTGCATCCACGCTTACCAAACAGCTTTTTCACAGCCGGAACCAGTTCTTCTTCTGTCCGATTCAGATTCATAAAATATAAGGTCTGGAATCCATCCTTTTCTGTACCTTCCGGTCTGCGAAACGACTCAATCTGATAGCCGCTGTTCTGAATCTGTGCAAAATCTTCCTCTGTCAGCATATCCCAGTCTTTTGCGATCACTTCTTTTTCAATTCTTCTGGTACATCCAATGCGTTCAAGCGAACGATTGACATGCGAAATAATTCTGTTTTCCTGTTCTTCACAAGCATTGTCCTTATCCAACCTGCTCAGCACGATCACACCCGCATCTGCCGCCTCAGATCCCAGCAAATATTCTGCCTGATCTGACAGATTTTCTTCCAGTCCCGCATCTACGATTGTGATCACACTTCCGATTTCATACCAGCGATCCAACGGCTCCTCTCTTAATCCGTCAAAAAATTCATCCACGTCATAGATTCCCGACGGCTCCACGATTACTCTGTCATATCCACACATTGCCATAGAGATCAGCTTTGTCTTGAATCGTCTGCGGTGTGTCTCTTTATCACACCCTCCGGAAATCATTTCCAGTTCACATTTTTCTCCCTGCAGCTCCTGAAGAAGCATCATATCCACATTCACCGCACCGAAATCATTTTCCAGAATTCCGATATTCAGACCCTGACGAAGCAGGTAGGATGCATACTCTTTTATAAATGTTGTCTTTCCTGCCCCCAGAAAACCTGTAATCAAATCTATCTTTACCATGATTGTTCCTCTCATATCTGATATACTCGCACAATTTACTCTAACTATAATACCACACTCTTCTTGTATTTCAAGAATTCCTCGGCATTCTTCTGCGCATCTCTGTGGTCTTGCCAGAGACTATATCAGCTGGTAGATTGACTCCCTCATTTGTTCAAGAATGCCTTGGCATTCTTGCTGCGAGGTGCGCGTCATGCAATTGCATGACATACTTCTACTGCGCACCTCTGCAATCCTGCCGGAGGCTATATCAGCTGGGAGATGACTCCCACCACTGATACTAACTTGTTTCTCACCACCTATAGAGATGGGAGTCATCTCCCAGCTGATATAAATATAGAGTATTGAATCCACAGCCTGTTTTTCCTATAATAAACTTATCAACAACGAAGGTTAATTTTCATGAGATTTTCAACATTTTTTCTCATTAAAACACGCCTTATGAAGATAACGCTTATGAAACGGAGAATATATTATGGAATTTCAGAAGATCAGTTCCCCATCTTTGCGGGATCTATTCATTGAACAATTAGAGCATATGATCCTTGCCGGTAAACTACAGGTTGGAGAAAAGCTCCCACCAGAGCGTCAACTTGCTGAGATGATGCAGGTCAGCCGTGCGGTTGTCAACAGCGGGATCAGTGAGCTGGAGAAGAAAGGATTCCTCACCGTAAAACCCCGCAGTGGAACTTATGTAGCAGATTTCCGCAGAAAAGGGACTCTGGATACATTGATTGCGATCATGAATTACAACGGCGGACGCATGCGTGATCAGGAGATTCGTTCCATCTTCGAAGTGCGCATTGCGCTTGATACACTTGCTGCACAGCTCGCCATCGACACGATCAGCGACAAAAACATCCAGCGCCTCCTCGAATTCGTTAATCAGATCCGTGACGCACAGGATGTTAGCACTGCCATTGAAGCAGCTTACGAATTCCAACACGAATTCGCCCTGATTTCCGGAAATACGTTGATTCCACTTATTTTCCAGTCTTTCCGAGCACCGATTTTTAATATGTGGGAACGTTATTGTGAACTCTATGGGATAGAAGAATTATATCGAAGCAATTATAAGACCTGGACCTATATCCGCGACCGGGACACCCAAGGAGCGATTGCATGGGTTCAGAAATCCATGCAGGACTGCATTGATGGGAAGCATCAGATTTACTATGAATTGTAAATTTGTATTTAGCAATAAGAATATTGGCTGGTTCAAAATTTAAATGAATGAAGAAGGGCGTGTTTGGACGGTCTCTTGCAACGATATGCAGGGCCCGTTCCCTCAGCCTTTTGAGGGATTGTAACAAAGAAGCGAGATATGCACCGTGTGTGGTTTGTATCTTGCTTCTTCTAACAATCCGCGCAAAATGTCTTCGTACACTCTTACGCCAAATGCATATCTTATGCAAGAGTCCATCCAAACACTCAGGTTCATCAGATCAGAAATGATTTGAATACAGATTATTCTTATCGAAATGCAAATCAGAAGGGATATGAAAAGGGAACGCTATTGACTAAAATTTACAAATTGGCACAAGTTGTGTCATATAGTCGATAGCGTTCCTTTTTTACTTCCATCCGGAATTCTGTATTTAAGTGTTGAATTCGTTCCACGGCAACCCCTTCTGTCCTGGATAATGTAAGTGATGTGGATACTTTATTGTTGAGGACACATTTTAAGGCAGGAGCGGTTCTGAATACACTTTGTTCTGAATGTTAGAAAAAGCCCAAACAGAAATCACTCACGATGCCTGTTTGGGCTTTTTCGTTATATTCATTCAAAGGGATGAAGAGGAGCGGGCCGGTGTCCGATGCAATAAAGTATCCATATCACGCCCTTATCCAACAAAAGTTTTTGCTTCATCACTCAGTATTCAAACATCTAAATACAAATTTATACCACAAAATTCATCTTCTGATCGTCGTACTGCACGGAAAACCCTTTTCCTTCGAGATACTCTTCTACCACCTGATACATCTCATCATATCGTCCTTCGCAGGCACAATTACCAAGTGGTTCGATCCAGAAGGATTGTCTTCCACAAGTGTCCCTGAGATGAATTCGGAAATTCAGACCTTTATCTTTAAGAATTCCATTTAATTCTATCACATCATTAAAAGATACATAACTCATTGTTCATTACCTCCTACAAACATTATTATCTTATCTTCAAAGTTCTCAGATACTCTTTTTGTTCCGGCGTGATCCGATAGCTTTCGATTGCCTTCTGGATTGTCTTATTATGTGTCCATACGTCCATCTTCTGTTCTTCTAGAAATGGAAGAACCTGATCATACTTTTTGGCAAGTGCTGTTGCGAAATACCATGCCCTGGCCATATTTACATAATACTCTTCTGAACGGATTGCAGCAACCTTCCCCGGATATTCTAACTTAAATTCTTCTTCCAGATAATAGCGCATCAGCATATTGATTCCAAATCGGATCGTATATATATGCTCTGATTCCAGCCATCGATCTATCTTTTTGATATAAGAATTCAGATGATTCTTCACTGTTCTGACGGCCAGAAGATCACAGGTTGCCCAGTTATCTATATGGGGCAGAAAGCGCTCCAGTTCTTCTATACAGAGTTCATAATCTTTAATCTGCTCGATCAAAAGCCCATGCAGATTATTCTCCTCATAGTATTGATGTGGCAGTATCTTAAGAAACTGCTTCGCCTCTTCTGTCTTCCCGAATTTCTTTGCATAAGTTCGAAGTACAGGGACTCTCACTCCTATCACTGATTCTTTCTCTACTGTCGGCATCAGTTTTGCGTGAAAATCCCGATATTTTAGATCCTGCATTGTAAAAAGATCCTGCTGCACTTTTTGTATTACTTCTTTTGGAGTCATCTTTATTCACCTGCTTTCTGTTCATTTGCAGTATAACACACACTCTATGCCACTGCAAGTATATATAGAACAAATGTTCTTCTGTATTTTATTTCTTTTTTTTGCTATACTTATCTACGTACAAAGTTGCTGCTCACACCCACTATGAACAGTAACTAAAAATTCTCTGACTCTTTTGCTGTTACTGTTCACACTATATGTTATCAGCAACACAGATTTGTCAGAGAATATAAGGGAGATAAAAATATGCTGACAGTAATGAAATTTGGCGGAAGCTCCGTGGCCGATTTGGAGCACATCCGCAACGTAGCAAACCGCTGTATCGCAAAGCAGCGCGAAGGCAGCCAGGTTGTTGTTGTCCTGTCTGCTATGGGAAAGACTACAGATAATCTGATTGCAACAGCAAAACAGATCACAGAGCAGCCTTCCCGCAGGGAATTAGATATGCTTCTCACAACCGGTGAACAGGTTTCTGTATCCTTAATGGCAATGACTCTGATTTCCATGGGCGTCAGTGCAGTGTCACTGAATGCATGGCAGGTTCCAATGCATACAACTTCAAATTATCAAAATGCACGATTCAAGAGAATTGATTCCGAGCGTATCCGTAAAGAGCTTGATGCGAACAAGATCGTCATCGTAACCGGATTCCAGGGAATCAATAAGTATGAAGATATCACAACTCTTGGCCGCGGCGGCTCTGACACAACAGCGGTTGCTCTTGCTGCTGAACTCCATGCCGATGTCTGTGAAATTTACACAGATGTAGACGGAGTATATACCGCCGATCCACGCGTTGTTCCAAACGCTCATAAAATGACGGAGATCACTTATGATGAGATGCTTGAGATGGCCTCTCTTGGTGCGAAAGTCCTTCACAGCAGATGTGTAGAAATCGCGAAAAAATACGGTGTAGAACTTCTGGTATGTTCTAGCTTAAACCACAATTCAGGAACAATTGTAAGGGAGAAAACGAAAATGGAAAAAATGTTAATCAGTGGTGTGGCAGCCGATAAAAATGTAGCCAAAATCCGTGTTGCCGGTCTCGGGAACGAGCCTAACAGCACATTCCGTCTTTTAAATCTTTTAGATAAGAATAAACTGAACATTGACGTCATGATCCAGTCTCTTGGTAAAGACGGTACAAAATCTGTATCCTTCACTGTTGCAAAATCAGACATGCTCCGTGTTTTGGATCTGTTAAATGAAAACAAAGACTATCTTGGCATTAAGAAACTGGATTCTGATGAAAATGTTGCCAAAGTTTCTGTCATCGGTGCCGGTATTCGTTCTCATTCAGGTGTTGCTGCGAAGATGTTCGGTGCACTCGCAAGTATTGATGTCAACACAGAGATGGTTACTACATCTGAGATTCGTATCACAGCTCTGATTGATGAAGCTTATGCAGATCTCGCAGTACGTAAACTGCATGAGACTTTCTTTGATTGATTCTTTATACAGAATAATTGACCAGCTACATAATTAACTTCATCAATTGCAAACTATAAGAATGTAATGTGAAAAGTAAGACAAAATCAAGCGACAGTAAGGATTTATAACTCCCTGCTGCCGCTTGATTTTTATCTTATTTTTGTTCTGAATAATTACATTTGTTTTTTATTTTTCACTGCACATTATGCTTCTTCCTCTAACGACGTTTTTCCGCGCAAACGTCTGTAATAGAATCTTCCTTTTCCAAGAAGAATCGTAAGATAACGAAGTACCGGCTCTGTTGCGATCGCAAATACAACAAAAAGCATAATACACTTTGTTGTCATTCCGGTGATCGCAAACAGCTGATTCAAATAAATACTACAGAATAATAATCCTGCGATACATCCGCCAAGAATCCCTGCACGAAGCTTATTCATCGGTGCACTGATCTTATAGAGGATCATAAATCCTACAATTGCCAGAAGCATCGTTGCTGCTGTTGAGATATCCTGCTCTCCTACTCCAAATGTCTTTCCGAAGATAACCAATGCGCCAACTGCCAGAGCATCTGTGAGTGCTGCCGGAAGTGCTTTCAAGAATACATTTGTCAGGAAATGTCCTTTAATGATATTCTTGTTCGGCTCAAGTGCAAGGAAGAACGCCGGAATGCCGATTGTAAACATACTGATCAGTGATACCTGTGATGGTTCCAGTGGATAAGTAAACATAAATACTACCGAGAAA
>ERZ1034763.523-NODE-523-length-16931-cov-6.435530_pt1 | contig 16931 bp, 14 predicted proteins | sample MGYA00520701_ERZ1034763 | MGnify/ENA primary metagenome ERZ1034763 (study PRJEB33766, sample SAMN09781707) | gut metagenome | biome: gut microbiome | host: Homo sapiens | place: Madagascar | study: EMG produced TPA metagenomics assembly of the PRJNA485056 data set...
GTTGTGGCAAATCTCCAAATCTTATCATATACCGGAAAACCCCAGTTTTAAGCCAAAATGTAGACATAAAAAACTTTTTTCGGAAGAAAAAATGTAGAAAATCATTACTTTTTGTATATTTTTAATCTGATTTATCATACAAAAATCACTTTTTAAGGTCTCAAAATCATTAATTTACTCCAAAAATGTCTACAAAAAAGTTTTTTACTCCAAAAATATCTACTTTTTAATCTTAAACTTTAAAAACTTACTCCAAAAATGTCTACAAAATTTCACACCATTTTTTCAGAATTTGTGCTATCGACAAATTGTAAAATAACAAATCCAGTATTTATCGGCATTTCAAGCATTTATGACATCTAAAAATAAAATAATATCGACAAAATTCGCTAAAACACGCACAAACGCTGGATTCCTAAAAATGAAAGATTGCATTATTCACACGACAGCAAATTTTATCTTTCAACCCCTTTTTCTTAAAAATGTAGACATAAAAAAATCGCAGCCTTAAACTTCTGGAATTAAATCCTTTAGTCTAAAGCTGCGATTTTAAATCACAGGCTCTCAATGTGCTTCGTGTTATTAAAATTAAGGTCCTCAATCTCTGCAACTGACAGTGGCAGAAAATGAATTATGAATACACCATTGGCAAGTTCAAAATTCTCAATGGCAATCTTGTTATCTACAAATTCCTGAAGACTCTCCTGAATGAGCTGCATGTTCTTCTTCTTGTTAGTGAGCTTGAACCTTACAATCTTCTGGAAATAAGTATAACTGTATTCGCCCATCAATGTCTCCTGATTAGCAATCTGCTCCCGCTTTAATGCATAGCATATAATTCGTGACAGATTATTCTGCAATACATCATAAGAAGCAGAAGTAATAGAGATAAGCTTTTTCTGGATAATTGCGTTACTTAAGATTTCTCCAAACTGTGCAATTGCATAAGGTCTCTCTGCATCTTCCTTAATCGTTATATTATCGAATAAGTTGAAGAACAGCTTTGTTCCCTCCTCCTCATAAGAGAAGTTGTATTCTACAAGCTTGCGGCATGAATTGGTAATCTTCGTAATTACATTCTTGCCTACATGATAATCTACAAGTTCTTTTCCGAGAGTATTCAGGTCGACTACGACTGATTTGTCCTTAGAAAATTCCTGCATATTAATACTTGATATAAATGCATTAACCAGCTTTAAGTCGCTTGAATCCATTGACTTAGGTGGCGTAAGTCTGCCGCTGTTAACTGTTACTTCCAGAAGTTCAGTTCCCTCATCATCTGTGATGATTTCTTTTAAGAGGTTATTAGAAGCCTGATCCATCATCAATGTGAATGAAGAAGGAGAGAAGAGTGGCTTATCCAATAACTGCTCCGGGAACATTCTCATATAAGAATCAATGTTGCCGGCAAGCTCTGATTCAATATATTTCCATATGCTTATTATAAGGTCATTCTTTAATGACTTATATATTGACTTATTAGTAAATGAAGATAATCCTGGAAATGATATAAGCAGACTGTTCGGATTGTCCTTCCACTCAGATGCTTTGTTCTTGTAATCCTCTATAATCTCATCGATGTCTCTTGTTCCAAACATCTTACTGTACTCTTCCAGTGGGGCAGAGCGCGCCATATTGACTACATTGGCAAGTGGATGCTTAGGGTCATCTATTGAGAGGTTGTTGATATCATCCATATAAGATGCATACCATCTCGCTCTTTTCTGTAACCTTGATTTCTTGATTTTGTTAATGACAGGAACCAGGTCTTCACGGCTTGTCTTGCCCTCCAGATAATCCATGAGAGTCTCATCTATTAATTCCAGAATGTTGGCAGCCGGGAACTTAAACAAATCGTGCTTCACTTCAAAGAAGTTTGCGATAGTAGGGTCGATGTGTTTCGATAGTTCCTCTATAAACTGTCTTGAATATTGTTCCATAATTCTACGCCTTTCAAAAATTTCAGATTCTATTATAGATAAATTTCATTTTAAATGCAAACTCAAAACAGGATTTCTTTTTTAATTAATTTTGGTAAATTAGATTTTTTGAGATGTGTTGTGGGAGGAATATTTTGAATGAATATAGACATATGTCGTCATATAGTGCTATAATTACTACTGCTCTATTTTTAATGAAATTATTTTTGATTTGGAGATAATAAATTGGACACAATCACACCTAACTTAGACACAGCAAGCGTTTTTACGAATGAATTTTTATATTCAATTTGGAATTTCTTTGCAGCAAATCTTTCAGAACGTACAAGAAGGAATTACTATAATATTGTCAGAGGATATATCAAGATAACTGCTCATAACCCAGATGAACTCACCCACTCCGATGCAGATAAGTATTTCAATGAACTGGTGACAAGAATGAATGCCGGCAAGCTTTCAAGAACTACTGCTATCATGCGTCTGTCTGTCATGAAATCATTGTGCGATTATATACAGTACAAAAAAAATACTGCCGGTGAGGTCTATACTAATTTTTTCAGAGACTACACTATTCCAGAACCAAGCAAGGATATCCATTCAGAATCACTTCCAACAGAAGAAGAGATTAACTACCTGCTTGAATCAGCAGTCAAAGCCAAGGATGACACATTTGTATGTATACTGTCACTTGTCGTTAAATGTGGACTTACAACCTCAGAATTATGCCGTCTTACCAGAGACAGCGTAATGTATGACAAGAAGAAAACATGCTGTCTTAATATCCGTGAGACAAAAAAAGTTTCAAGAATAATAAAACTTCCTGCTGATGTTAACAAAATAATGAAGAAATATTTAAGAAAACATGTTAATATATCAGATGGTGAGGATAATACATATGAAGATTCGTATATCTTCTATAATAAAAGAGGCACATATCTTAAGCCAAGAGATGCAGAACGTCTGTTAAAGCAGTATGTTGATAATGGCATATATGACGAAAAGATAAAGAAAGCGTTCACATTTCAGGATTTAAGGCACGCTGCTATCAAATACATGCTTATGGGAAAAGCATCTAATGATGAAGTAGCCGCATATTGTGGCATCACAACCAAATGGCTTCCAAGATACCAGAGAGTTGTATCAGAAAGCAATGCCATAACAAGTGCCGATTACAGTGTAATCTCTATTAATACTACTAACACAAGGAGTTAACATTAATATATGTATAATACAGATAACGAACAGGAGAAGGTAATTCTTGTCGGTGTCCAGCTTGCAGATGATGACGCATACAAATCATTAGACGAGCTGGAAGAACTTGCAAAGACTGCTGGTGCTGTCACAGTCGGCAAGACTGTGCAGGCAAGAGAATACTTCCACCCTGCAACATATATAGGTAAAGGTAAGCTTGACGAAGTCCGCACCATGATCAGTGCCCTTGGAGCAACAGGAATCATCTGCGATGACGAGTTAAGCCCTGCGCAGCTTAAAAATCTTGAGGATGAACTGGATACCAAGGTTATGGACAGAACAATGGTTATCCTTGATATATTTGCTGCGAGAGCCAGTACAAGTGAAGGAAAGCTTCAGGTTGAGATGGCCCAGTTAAAATACCGTATGACAAGACTTGCCGGTCTTGGAACATCACTCAGCCGTCTAGGAGGAGGAATTGGTACAAGAGGCCCCGGTGAGAAGAAGTTAGAGACTGACAGACGTATAATCAAAGACCGTCTTGCCAGGTTAAACAGTGATTTAAAAGATATCGAGAACCATAGAAATGTTGTGAGAGCCAGAAGACTTGACACTTCTACCCCGGTTGTTGCCATTGTAGGCTACACTAACGCAGGTAAGTCAACTCTTCTTAATAAGCTTACCAATGCAGGTGTCCTTTCAGAGGACAAGCTTTTTGCCACACTTGACCCTACAACAAGAGCTTTGAAACTTTCTAATGGAGAAAATGTTATGCTGACAGACACTGTCGGATTTATCCGCAAGCTCCCGCATAACCTTATCCAGGCTTTCAAGAGCACTCTTGAGGAAGCCAAATACGCTGATATTCTTGTACACGTTGTCGATTCATCCAATCCAGACAACAAGCACCAGATTCAGACAGTTTACGAGACATTGGACAGCCTTGAAGTAAGCGGCAAGCCAATTATCACTCTTCTTAACAAATGTGACATCACTGATGACAACACAATTATTAAAGATGAGAAAGCTGATGCAACAATCCGCATATCAGCCAAAACTGGTGAAGGTCTTGAAGCATTTCTTACAAAATTGCAGGACATCATTCTGGAGAACCGCTGCCTGATAAGCAAGCTTTTCCCATACAATGAAGCTGGACGTATAGCGGTAATCCGCCAGTATGGACAGATTATCAAAGAAGAATACACAGAACAGGGCATACTGATAGAAGCCTATGTTCCCAAGTCAATATATAACAAAGAATTAGGTTAAAGGAGAACAACATTACATGAGTCTGTTAACAGTTGAAAATCTATCACATGGCTTTGGAGACAGAGCCATATTTGAAAATGCATCTTTCCAGCTCAATAAATTAGATAAAGTAGGTCTTATCGGTGTTAACGGTGAAGGTAAATCTACATTTTTACAGATTATCACAGGTAAAACGATGCCTGATGAGGGTAAGATTGAATGGGCTAAGAATGTCAAAGTCGGCTATCTTGACCAGCACGCAGTTCTTGAGAAAGGAATGACTATTGGTTCTGTCCTTAAATCAGCATTTGATGATTTATTTATACAGGAACAGCATATGAATGAAATCTGCGATAAGCTCGGTGAGGCGTCAGAAGATGAGATGACTAAGATGATGGACGAGCTTGCAGTTATTCAGGATAACCTCACAATGCATGATTTCTACATGATAGATTCAAAGGTTGAAGAGGTTGCAAGGGCACTTGGTCTTCTTGAGCTTGGTCTTGACAAGGATGTCACTGACCTGTCTGGTGGACAGCGTACCAAGGTTCTGATGGGTAAACTTCTGTTAGAAAAGCCTGACATATTATTGCTGGACGAGCCAACTAACTACCTTGATGTATCACATATCGAATGGCTCAAAAGATACCTTCAGGAATATGAGAATGCATTTATACTTATATCACATGATATACCATTCCTTAACAGTGTAATAAATGTTATATATCACGTTGAAAATCTGCAGATTGTACGTTACGCAGGCGATTATGACAAGTTTAAAGAAGTCTATGAGATGAAGAAATCCCAGCTTGAAGCCGCATATAACAGACAGCAGAAGGAGATTGCTGACTTGAAAGATTTCGTTGCACGTAACAAAGCCCGTGTTGCAACACGTAACATGGCTATGTCACGCCAGAAAAAGCTTGATAACATGGATATTATCGAACTTGCAAGCGAAAAGCCAAAGCCAGAGTTCAATTTTAAGACTGCAAGAACTCCGGGAAGATACATATTCACAACCAAAGACCTTGTTATCGGATATGATGATCCGCTTTCAAGCCCTCTCAACCTTTCAATGGAGCGTGGACAGAAAATCGTGTTGACTGGTGCCAATGGTATCGGTAAGACAACTCTTCTTAAGAGCATCCTCGGACTTATCAAGCCTTTAAGCGGTGAGGTAGAACTTGGCGATTACCTTGAGATTGGATATTTTGAACAGGAAATGTCTCCTGATATCAATACAAGCTGTCTTGAAGAGATATGGAACGAATTTCCTGGATATACCCAGTATGAAGTGCGTTCTGCCCTCGCCAAATGTGGTCTTACAACCAAGCATATTGAGAGCAAGGTTCGTGTGTTAAGCGGTGGTGAACAGGCAAAGGTACGTCTATGCAAGCTTATTAACCGTGAGAGCAACATTTTGTTATTAGACGAGCCTACTAACCACCTTGACGTTGATGCCAAGGACGAATTAAAGAGAGCATTAAAGGAATACAAAGGCAGTATTCTCATGGTCTGCCATGAACCAGAGTTCTATGACGGACTTGCAACCGATGTATGGGATTGCAGTAAATGGTCAACAAGGGGGTAATTAATAATGGATGAGAAAACTAATGTATGCAGAATCCTTGACCAGAAGAAGGTTAAATATACAGCACACACATATGACCCTGAGCAGGCAATAAGTGGAACAGAAGTAGCATCATTTTTAGGTCAGAACCCAGACAAGGTTTTCAAGACACTTGTAACTGTCGCCAAATCTGGCAAAAATTATGTATTTGTTATTCCAGTCGAGAAGGAGCTTGACTTAAAGAAAGCTGCAAAAGCAGTGGGAGAGAAGTCCATTGAGATGTTAAAGTCAAAAGATCTTCTTCCACTTACCGGATATATACATGGTGGCTGCTCACCTATAGGAATGAAGAAGCTTTTCCCGACGACATTTCAGCAGGAAGTCTTAAACTATGACACAGTAATGTTTAGTGCCGGCAAAATTGGTCATCAGGTTGAACTTAATATAAAAGACCTGACTAAAGTCATCCCTTATAAGACAGCCGACATTGTTAAAGAGGATTAAATCATGCAATTACGAACACCAGCATATTATAAAGATTTTACCTGCATAGCCGGCAAATGCATAGACAACTGTTGCTTTGGCGGCTGGCAGATTGATATTGATGACGAAACAATCGCCAAATATTCCAAGGTAACAGGAGCATTTGGCGATAAGCTTCATTCATATGTGGATGCAGATAACGGCTGTTTCAAGTTAAAAAATGGACAATGTCCATTCCTCATGTCTGACAATCTGTGCGAGATATACAAGGAACTTGGCCCGGAAAATATGGGCGTTGTCTGTACACAGTTTCCGCGGTTCACTGAATATTATGGTGATATCAGGGAGACTGGCATCGGTCTTGCATGTGAGGAAGCTGCAAGAATAATTTTACAGACTGACTGTGATTTTTCGCTTACATCATCTGATATAGATGAAGAACCTGTCTGGGGAGAATATGATAAAGAGTTGGGAAGCCCTTTATTTATTCTACGAGACAAGCTTATGTCTCTGGCTGATGATGAATCAAGTGGTATGTCACTTAACGACAAGCTGATTGTTATTCTCACAGCATTTGACACATTACAGGCAATGATTAACGATAATGATTATGATTCCATCGCCAGATATTGTGATACATTTAACAAAGATGCTGCACGAAATATTTTATCTTCGACAGACTCTGATAACACAGACAGAGAAGAATTAAAAGAACTCAGCAAAACAATATGGTACAGCTACCTTGACCTTGAACCGATTAATGACTACTGGAAGAATTTAAGCAATCACGCATATGAATACCTCTATGAGTCTGATACAGATTATCTCGGAGCATTTAATGACAGCTTTTTATCATCTAAATATATAAAAATCATCAAATATTATCTGTTCAGATATATGTTAAAGGCAGCCTTCGACCATGATATCTTAGGCAAGGCACAGCTTATTACAGCTAATATAATGATAATCAACGACCTCACTGCATACCAGAAACACACTGTCAAAGGAAAAACGGATGAGGATATATTTATGGATGTCATACATATATTTTCAAGACAGATTGAATATTCTGAGGACAACATTCTTGAATTGTATGACAGCTTTATATTTGACGAAGTCTTTAATTATAAATCCTTGACAAAGATTTTAGCAGGAATATAATTACTTTAAAGGGCTAAAGTCCCATTATTGTGAAATGACTAGAAGGGAGATACATAATGATTAAAGAAGCTATTGCATTACTTGTAAAGAATCAAGATTTATCATCTGAGATGATGACACAGGTAATGGATGAGATTATGTCTGGTGAGGCAACTGATGCACAGAAAGCATCTTTCCTCACTGCTCTTGCCATGAAAGGCGAAACAATTGACGAGATTACAGCGGCAGCTAAGGTAATGCGCTCACACTGTGAGAGATTTTTAAATGATATGGATGTTCTTGAGATTGTAGGAACAGGCGGTGATGGTTCTAACACATTTAACATATCAACTTTATCTGCAATTGTTGTCTCTGCTGCTGGTATTCCAGTTGCCAAGCATGGTAACAGGGCTGCTTCAAGCAAATGCGGTACTGCTGATTGTCTTGAAGCTCTTGGAGTAAAGATTGACATAGCACCTGCTAAAAGTGCACAGCTTCTTAAAGATATTGACATCTGTTTCTTATTTGCCCAGAAGTATCATACAGCCATGAGATTTGTCGGCGGAGTAAGAAAAGAGATGGGTATCCGTACTTTATTTAATATATTAGGTCCACTTGCTAATCCGGCAGGTGCATCTATGCAGCTTCTTGGTGTATATTCAGAAGATCTTGTTGAGCCACTTGCACACGTTCTTCACAATCTTGGTGTTAAACGTGCTATGGTTGTATATGGCACAGATTCAATCGATGAGATTTCATTAAGCGCACCTACTAAGGTATGCGAATTCAGAAATGGTAATTTTAAGACTTATGAGATTACACCTGAACAGTTTGGTTTTACAAGATGCGATAAGGCTGACCTTGTTGGTGGCAATCCAGAAGAAAATGCCAGAATTGCACTTGACATACTTGATAATACACAGGGACCTAAGCTCGATGCCGTACTTCTCAATGCTGGTGCAGCTATTTATCTTGCATCTGACAACATCACAATGCAGGAAGCAATCAATAAGGCAAGAGTTATTATCGAAAGCGGTTCTGCAAAGAAACAGCTTGAAACATTTATTGAAAAGAGCAACAATTAGTTTATACCCCAATTTCTTTTTCAGCCACGTTCTGTATTAACAGAGGTGGCTGATTTTTTATTGTTAAAATATTTAAGTTTGACATAATACAAATTTAACAATATAATGTTGAAAGTATGCTTTCATAGACATATAAAAAAAAAGAAAGAGAGAAAAATCTATGGACGAAAAAAAAGAATTTAAGCCATATATACCTGCTGATAAGGTTCTCCCTGAACTTACAGTTGCATCTGTAATTCTTGGTGTTTTATTAGCTGTATTATTTGGCGGCGCAAATGCTTATCTTGGTTTGCGTGTTGGTATGACCGTATCAGCTTCTATTCCTGCTGCCGTTATATCTATGGGAATCATCCGCTTTATCTTAAGAAGAGATTCTATCTTAGAAAATAACATGGTTCAGACAATTGGTTCAGCAGGTGAATCTGTTGCGGCTGGTGCAATTTTCACTCTTCCAGCTTTATTCATGTGGGCTCAGGAAGAAGGCTCAGCAATGCCTTCTCTTGTAGAGATTGCACTTATTGCATTAGTTGGTGGTGTTCTTGGTGTGTTATTCATGATTCCACTCCGTAGTGCATTAATCGTACAGGAGCATGGCGTGTTACCTTATCCAGAGGGACAGGCTTGTGCTGAAGTATTAGTTGCCGGTGAGGAAGGTGGTGCAAAGGCTGGTACTGTATTTGCAGGACTTGGTATTGCCGCTGTGTATAAGTTCATCGCTGATGGACTTAAAGTATTCCCTAGTGAGGTTGATTTCACAATCAAGCCATACAAGGGTTCTGCTATTGGTGCAGATGTTCTGCCTGCGCTTCTCGGTGTTGGTTATATCTGTGGACCTCAGGTTTCTTCTTACATCCTCTCGGGTGGTATAGTTGCATGGTTCATGGTTATGCCATTGATTGCTTTATTTGGCGGAGATAACATTATTGCTCCTGCTTCAATTCCAGTTTCACAGATGGCGCCAGGACAGATCTGGTCTAACTATGTACGTTATGTCGGTGCTGGTGCTGTTGCCGCTGGTGGTATCATAAGCTTAGTAAAGTCATTACCATTAATTATCAAGACTTTCAAGAAGGCTATTAAGAATTACGGCAAAAAGGCTGACGTTGCAGATTCAAGATTAACTAAGGATCTTCCTATGATGCTTGTTATATGGGGTGTTGGTATACTTGCAATCGTTATGTGGTTAGTCCCAGCTATTCCAGTTAATCTTCTTGGAGCTATAATCATTATTGTATTCGGTTTCTTCTTTGCAACTGTGTCATCAAGAATGGTTGGTTTAGTAGGAAGCTCTAACAATCCAGTTTCGGGAATGGCTATTGCGACACTTCTTATCGCATCTGCCCTTCTTAAAGCCTCTGGAATGGTTGGAATGACAGGAATGATTGCAGCAATAAGCATAGGTTCTGTAATCTGTATCATCGCAGCTATTGCTGGTGATACATCACAGGATTTAAAGACAGGCTACATCGTAGGTGCTACTCCTTACAAACAGCAGATTGGTGAGCTTATCGGTGTTGTAGCTGCAGCTCTTGCAGTTGGTGGTGTATTATACTTACTTAATGCTGCATGGGGATTTGGTTCAGAGGAATTACCAGCACCACAGGCAACTCTTATGAAGATGGTTGTTGAGGGCGTTATGGGAAGCAGCCTTCCTTGGGCACTTGTATTCGCAGGTGTTGCAATCGCTGTTGTTGTTGAGATTCTCCGTATACCAGTACTTCCTTTCGCAATCGGTCTTTACCTTCCAATCTATTTAAGTACACCTCTTATGATTGGTGGTCTTATAAGACTTTACTTTGACAAAAAGAAGGGTCTTACAGATGAACAGAGAAAGACTAAGATTAATCAGGGAATACTTTACTCATCAGGTCTTATCGCCGGTGAAGGTTTAATTGGTATCCTTCTTGCTATATTTGCAATCATCCCTATGGGAGACAATACGCTTGGAGGAGTAATTAACATATCTGAAAAGATTAACCTTGGCAATATCGGTGGCGTTATCTTCTTCGCTTTACTCTGTGCATCATTAGTTGCATTTATTAATAAAAAAGAAAAGAAGACAAAATAGTCCATTATGTGGTACAATAAGTCTGTCGGCAGTTACGCCGGCAGACTTTTTTATTTAACCGTAAATTATACGACTATCATTTAGGAGGATTCATGGCTAAACAGCAGGATAATTACTTAGATTACATACCTAAGCACAATTCACTGTATGAGTGTAGAGATAATAAGAAAGGCAATATTGAAATTAAAGTCCACAACAAAGGATTATTCAATCGTATTGCCCAGATTATTGCAAAAAAGCCAAAGTACAGCTATATTGAATTAGACAGGTTTGGAAGCTTTGTATGGCGCCAGATAGATGGTGAAAGAAACATTTATGATATCGGCAGACTGGTTAAAGAAGAATTTGGTAATAAGGCAGAACCATTATATGAGAGATTGTGCCAGTTCATCAAAATACTTCATAAAAACCATTTTATTGTATACATGAACAAGATAAAACATTCGTAAATTATTAATATTTAAAGGAGTAAAATGATGAGAGTATTATCTGAACTAGAACCTAAAAATGTATTTTCTTTTTTTGAGGACATATGTAATATTCCTCACCCTTCATATAAGGAAGAAAAAATCAGCAATTACCTTGTAGATTTTGCCAAAAGCAGGAATCTTGAATATTATCAGGACTCACTTTACAATGTAATCATTATTAAAGAAGCCTCTGAGGGCTATGAAAATGTAGAACCTGTTATCCTTCAGGGTCACATGGACATGGTATGTGAAAAAACACCTGACTGCAATAAAGATATGAATGAAGAAGGTTTAGACCTTGAAGTTAACGGTGATTTTATTTCAGCCAGGGGAACTACACTCGGTGGTGATGATGGTATCGCTGTTGCCTATGCTCTTGCAATATTAGATGATGACACAATTAAGCACCCACGTCTTGAATTTGTATGTACTGTATCTGAGGAAGTTGGTATGGAAGGTGCTTCTGGAATAGATGTATCTATGTTAAAGGGTAAAAAGCTGCTTAACATGGACAGTGAGGATGAAGGCATTATGCTTGCAAGCTGTGCAGGTGGATGCAGTTCGATGGTTAAATTCAATGCTGACAAGGCTGAGGCTTGTGGAACTAAGATTGCAATTACATTATCAGGTCTTACAGGTGGACATTCTGGCGTTGAGATAGACAAGGGCAGAGGTAATGCTAATGTTTTAATGTCAAGAATATTAAGAGAAGCTGCCAAAGTAACACCATTATCAATCGTTTCTCTTGCTGGTGGCAAAAAGGACAACGCAATTCCAAGGGAATGTGCATGCGAAATTATAGTAGCTGCCGATAAAGCCGCTCTTGTAAAAGAAGCAGTTAATAATGCAGGTGCTGATATTAAAACTGAATTTTCAACTTCTGATTCCCAGTTACAGCTCACAGTCAGCTTATATGATAACTTCACAGCAAGCGCAATGACACCTGATGCAAGTTCTAAGGTTATTGCATTAATCCAGTCACTGCCTAATGGTATTCAGCGTATGAGCCAGGATATTGATAATCTTGTTGAAACATCATTAAACTTAGGTGTTATGGAATCAGATGATAATGGACTTAAATTACGATATGCACTCAGAAGCTCAGTAGGAGCTGCATTAAAGAGCTTAAAGAGCCAGCTTGTGTGCATTGCAGACGCATTTGGTTCAGATGTTGTATTCAGCGGTGAATACCCAGCATGGGAATACAAGAAGGATTCAAAACTCCGTGATGACATGGTACGCATATTTGCTGAAATGTTTGGCAAAGAACCAACTGTTGAAGCAATACATGCTGGTGTAGAATGTGGTATTCTTGCAGGCAAAATTGAAGGTCTTGACTGCATTTCAATGGGTCCGGATATCTTTAATATCCATACCACAGAGGAACATTTAAGTATATCATCTACTAAGAGAATGTATGAATATATTCTAAATGTAATTGCATGTAAATAATAAAAGCAAAAACTCACGATTCAAAATATTTTCCTGAATCGTGAGCTTTTTATGTGTTAAAAGCAGTATACTTACATCACTTCGCTAAAGTCCAGTTTAACGAAGTGATGAACTATTTTTAACGAAACATCAATATGCCATCTTATATATTGCAAGAATGTCATCATAATCTAGTGGCTTATATCCTGTTAATTTTCTTGTCTTATTGCGCGAGCAGTCAAGTGCAAGCTTTGGAAGAGCTGATTCCTCCACGCCAAGCTCTTTTAAGCTTGTTGGCATACCTATTGATGCATAATACTGTTCCTGCATATCAATAGCGTGCTCAATTGTCTTTTCTGGATGCTCATAATCAATATCAAGATTCCACACATTAGCTGAATACTGTAACCAGCGGCTTATGTTAGCTTTGTATACATATCTCGCCCAACTACACCATAACGCTGCAAGACCAGCACCATGTGCAACTTCTGGATACATTCCTGATACCTCATGCTCAAGCTGATGAACAACAAGCTGGAACTGTCTTCCACACTGTGTCAAACCATTGTGTGCTAAAGATGAAGCCCACATCATGTTAGCTCTCGCCTCATAATTTTCAGGGTCAGCGAGACAATCATTTGCCGCCTTGCGGACACTCTTGATAACAGCTTCTGCGATGGAATCTGTAAGATATGTATCATCACCTTGGCAGAAATATCTCTCAATAGTATGCATAGCAATATCAACCGCACCGCATGCAGTCTGATAAGGACTTACTGTAAATGTGAGAATCGGATTTTCAATTGCGAAATTCATACGGTTAAAGCTGCTGTTATATCCTCTCTTCTCACCAGTATCCTGATTAGTTATAACACATGAAGAACTCATCTCTGAGCCTGCCGCAGCAAGTGTAAGAATTGCCCCTTTAGGAAGTGTCTTTGCCGGTGCTTCCTTTCCTAATGAGAAATCCCACACATCAATCTCAGGATTGGCAATTCCATTAGCAATTGCCTTAGACGAATCCATAACTGAACCACCGCCTACTGCAAGCACAAAGTCAACGCCTTCTTTTCTTCCAAGCTCAACACCTTCTCTTACAAGTGAGAGCTGTGGATTGGCAACCACACCGCCAAGCTCCACATAGCTTATATTCTCTTCGTCAAGGCATTTCTCAACTCGGTCTAATAATCCGTTTTTTCTGGCAGAATTGCCGCCAAAATGTATAAGTACCTTATTAGGATTGAACTCCTTAATAAGCTTTCCAACTTTTAATTCCTCATCCCTGCCAAAATACACTTTAGTAGGTGTCTCATAGATAAAATTATTCATAATTGTGTCTCCTTTTCAAACTTCAAATGTATGTATCTCACATTTCCTTTTAAATATGCCATTTTTAAACACCATAACATGTTCCTTATAAGTTATGCTGTCTTTAGAATACATAAAAGGTTCCTCTCTGTAAAGCATACAATTAAATCCTTTTTCTTTAAATTCATTCATTGCCGCTTCTGCCTGTCTATGAACCTTCCCGTAGCGTTCTTCCTCTTCTTTCGTAAAATGCCTTGTTTCATACACTTTAGCGGTCTCCCTCAAATCCATGATAATTCTGTCCACGAATCTGCTATGTGATTTTCTGTGAAGCATTGCCGCAATAATCCTGCACCTATATGATATTGGATTATTAAGATACTTCGCAAGCATTCCAGCCATACGTCTGTCACCAACATCATTTGCAACACCGATAAGATACGTGGCAGCTTCCGGTGCTGCATTGTCAGGATATGGAACATAATACATATCTGGAACTGATTTGTAACGCTTAATCGGCGGAAAATCCGCCAGCTTCGCAAATATCATCTCTTTATCTGTACAGGAAGACCTTCCAAGATACCTCAGCTTGTCCCTCACATCTGCAAGCTGATATTCAAGCTGTCTTAGATACTCATATCCTTTAACCCAGAAATGCCCCATACAGCCATAATCAAAGTACACCGTCTTCATGCCAAGCCTTGCAAATCTTATAGTAAATATATTCTCATTACCCTGATTTACAATCAGCATATAATCATCATCAACCCGGTCAATGCTTGCCATCTGTTCACATTCAATATCTTTATACGCTCCTGTCATCACAGAGTTTTCAAACACAAAATAACTCTCAACCGCATCATTCATAAGATACGCCGCATGAATATCCTTCTCGCCATCTATCGTAATCGGCTGGAAAACATTTAATTCAAACACCTGCGCAAGCTTGTGAAACTCATCTGGCATATCATCTGTCAGACCATCCAGATACTTAGAAAACATTGTTGTCTCCTTAACTAAACATTTATTATAGTATAAAACTCTTTACAACCAGTGTACATAAGAAAATATTTGTTAAATCATATTGGTTGCAAAAAGAGCAACATTTGATATAACAAATGCTGCTCTTTATTAAGCTACTTTGGATTTGGATATACACTCTACTGATATCCTTTAGCAATTCCATCATACTTGATTATACATATAGGACACAGACACATCTCATCCTTGAATCTCCATCCCTTTTGTCTAAGCATGACCTTGACCGCTGTTTCTGATGTATATGGAATCGTATCTATTCGACCACACTTATCACATCGAGCTCCTGCCTGAATCATATATACACCAGCCTTTCACCCTAATCTCATATAGATATAATACCACTGTATTAAAATAAAAACAAGAAATAATCGCTTGCAAAACACATTTTATGTATTAAGCAAGCGATTAGATAATTAATATGTAAATGTCATGTCAAAAATCACTGACACAACATTTTGTCAATTAGTGTGTAAGGAAGAACATAAGTGCAAATAATACTGCGATAACCCATGTAAATGCCTTAACTTCCTTTGCCTTACCTGTAAATATCTGAATGAATACATGTGAGATAAGACCAAATGCAATACCATAGCTGATATTGTAAGTAAATGCCATAAATGCGATTGTAAGGAATGCTGGAACAGCGATTGATACATCCTTCCAGTCAATGTCTGTTACACAGCCCATCATAAGTACACCAACGTATACTAAAGCTGATGCTGTTGCACAGCTTGGAATAAGTGCAGCGACTGGGCTTAAAAACATTGCTATGAAGAAAAGCACACCTGTTGTGAAAGCTGAGAGACCTGTTCTACCACCTTCACCAACACCTGCTGATGACTCAACGAATGTTGTAACTGTTGATGTACCACATACAGCACCTGCACATGTAGCGAGGGCATCTGATAACATAGCCTTCTCAAAGTTAGGAACCTCGCCGTTAACAAGCATTCCACCTCTTGAACATGCACCGTAAAGTGTACCAAGTGTATCAAACATATCAACCATACAGAATGCAAGAGCTGATGTTGCAATTACAAGGATAAGCTCTGCGTGTGTATGAGTTACAAGATATGCATCAAAGTTGAAACCTTCTGTAAATACCTTTAAGAAAGCCTGTGAACCCCACTCGCCAAATGCTGTCAATGGATTAAAGCTTAAATTCTCAGCAAATCCTGTATAGAAGCCAGGAACTGTAGCACCAAGAACATAGTAAAGGATTGTTCCACTTAAAATACCCCAGAACACTGAGCCTCTTACTTTCTTATATGAAAGAACTGCAATGACAATAATAGCTGCAATAGTAACAAGCTTAGGCATTATATCGCCCCATGTTACAGCACCGCTTAAAAGGTTGAATGACGCAAGTGTAACACATGTAGATGAGCTGTTTACTACGATTCCTGCGTTCTGAAGTCCGAGGAATGCAATAAACAGACCAATACCTGCTGGAATAACCTTTCTTACGCAATCAGGTATAGCTGCAAAAAGCTTTGCTCTGATACCAGTAACTGTAAGGGTTGTGAATACAATACCATCAAGTAATACAAGAATCAGTGCATTGGCATATGTGAGACCAAATGTAAAGCATACTGTATACACAAAGAATGCATTAAGTCCCATGCCTGATGCAAGACCGAGTGGCAGATTTGCAATAAATGCAATTAAAAATGTACCAATTACAGCAGATAATGCTGTCGCAATATAGATTGCGTTGTAAGAAACTGTTCCAAGCTGTGCAAACATATTGGCATTGACAAAAAGGATATATGACATCGCCATGAATGTTGTAATACCAGCAAGGACTTCTGTTCTCACGTTAGAGCCATGCTCTTTAACTTTGAAAAACTTTTCCATGATTCTTCTCCTGTTAAATTTTATAGTATTATATTATGATGTTTGGGTCAAAAGGTATTTTGACCCCTTTGATACCAGATTGCTACGTGCTTTGCACTC
>ERZ1034763.526-NODE-526-length-16844-cov-7.111561_pt1 | contig 16844 bp, 16 predicted proteins | sample MGYA00520701_ERZ1034763 | MGnify/ENA primary metagenome ERZ1034763 (study PRJEB33766, sample SAMN09781707) | gut metagenome | biome: gut microbiome | host: Homo sapiens | place: Madagascar | study: EMG produced TPA metagenomics assembly of the PRJNA485056 data set...
GCAGGTTCAGCACCTTGTCCATGTGGCGCAGCTGCCAGTTGTCGGCCTTCTGGCCCGCCAGACGGGTGCAGTGGATGCGGCTCTGCTGGCCGGCACCCACGCCGATGGTCTGGCCGTTGTAGGTATAGCAGACGCTGTTGGACTGGGTGTATTTCAGGGTGATGAGGGCGATGACGAGGTCGCGCTTCTGCTCCTCCGAGACGGTCTTGTTCTCGGTGACCCAGTTGGTCAACATGGTGTCGGCGTTGATGACCAGCTCGTTGCGGCCCTGCTCGAAGGTGATGCCGTACACCTGCTTGTGCTCCACCGGGGCGGGCTTATACTCCGGGTCGATGGCGACCACGTTGTAGTTGCCCTTCTTCTTGCCGGACAGGATGGCCAGAGCCTCCGGCTCGTAGCCCGGTGCGATGATGCCGTCGGACACTTCGTGCTGGATGAGCTTTGCGGTGGGCACGTCGCAGACATCCGACAGGGCGATCCAGTCACCGAAGGAGGACATCCGGTCCGCACCGCGGGCGCGGGCATAGGCGCAGGCCAGCGGAGACAGCTCAAGATTCGGGGCGATGTGGTACATCTTCCGCTCCACCTCGGTCAGGGGCAGGCCCAGGGCCGCACCGGCCGGGGAAACATGCTTGAAGGATGCCGCTGCGGGCTGGCCGCAGGCCGCTTTCAGCTCCTGGACCAGCTGGATGGAGTTGAGCGCATCCAGAAAATTGATGTAGCCGGGCTTGCCGTTCAGAACGGTCACGGGCAGGTCGGAGCCATCTTCCATATAAATGCGGCTGGGCTTCTGGTTGGGGTTGCAGCCGTACTTCAGTGCCAGTTCGTTCATCCGTACTTCCTCCTTATTCTGCGCTTTCTGCGGCCAGAGCTTCCAGCTCTTCGGGCAGCAGGGCGGGTTCTTCGGGGTCTTCCTCGTCGTCGTACACGGCGTCGTATTTGTTGAAGATCATGTCGCCGGTCTCGCCGGTATCCAGGTCGATGACGCGGGCAAACAGGCTGACCTTATTGTCGGGGTTCAGGTTCTGCCACAGGCCGTGGGCGAAATCGCCGATGGTGCGGGGGCAGGCAAAGCGGAGCGGCTCGCCCTCAAAGCTGGGGATGGGGGCACCGTTGTGCTTGTAGGTGCTGATGAAGTGGCCCTCGCCTGCAACGGGCTGCGGATAATCGAAGAAATAGCGCTGGACACTCTCGCCATTGCCGTCGGCCGACTTCAAAATGCTCATCTGATAGCTGCCGTCCTCATACACCACAGCGGAGATGCGGGGGGTGTAGTTGGGGCCGTCCGGCTCAAAGGTGCGGGTGCGCAGGGCATCTGCAAAGCTCTTTCCCCGGCTCATGAGGTCGTAGATGGTATCGGTCTGGTCGCCGTTGGTCACGATCTGGGTCTTGCCCAGGGTCAGCACGGGGTTGTAGATGATGAGGCTGGGGTCTTCCAGCTTATCGGGGTCTGCGGCCACGGTGCAGATGCCGCCCCGCTCCGGGATGGGGTCAAACACGCGGTTGCGGCTGTTCTCGCTGCGGCCCATGATAAAATAGCCGATGAACATCTGGCGGCCGTCCGGAGCCATGGCCACTGCGATGCCGCGGCCGGGATACTCGTTGGAGGCCAGATATTCGTTCAGGTCGATCTTTTCCATACTGTTCTCCTTTATTGATGTTTTCCGCCTACGGCAGAAAAACACTCACTGAACTTCGCCATCACAAATCATGCGCACTGCCTGCGGCAGCAGCTTCCACTCGGCCTGTTCCATCACCCGCTTCTGCAGCACTTCGGGGGTGTCGCCGGGCAGGATGTCCACGGCCTTCTGCAACAGGATGGGCCCGCCGTCGCACTCCTCATTGACGAAGTGGACGGTCGCACCGGTCACCTTGCAGCCGCGGGCCAGTGCCGCCTCGTGGGGGCGCAGGCCGTACATGCCGGGCCCGCAGAAAGACGGAATGAGGGCCGGGTGGACGTTCAGGATGCGGCGCGGGTAGGCCGCAATGACGCTGGGCCCCAGCACGGACAGGAATCCGGCCAGCACCACGAGGTCGATGTGGTGGCTTTTCAATGTATCCAGCAGAGCGGCGTCGAACTCTTCGCTGTTCGGGTAATCCTTGCGGCGGACGACGCAGCCCTCCACCCCAGCCTTGGCGGCACGTTCCAGCGCATAGACACCGGGTTTGGAGGCCACGACGAGGGTGATTTTGCCGTTGGGGTTCTCCCCACGGGCTTCGCTGTCCAGCAGGGCCTGCAGATTGGTGCCGCCGCCGGACACTAACACGGCGATGTTCAGCACAGTTCGACCCCCTCGCCCTCTGCGATGACGCCCAGCCGATAGGCTTCCGGCTCACCGTTTGCGTGGAGGATGGCCAGCGCCTTGTCGGCCTGCTCTGCGGGGACGGTCAGCACCATGCCGACGCCCATGTTGAAGGTGTTGAACATATCGTGCTCGGAGATGCCGCCCACCTTCTCCATCAGGTGGAAGAGCGCCGGGGTGCGGACGTCCGCCTTGCGGATGCGGGCGCAGCAGCCCTTCTTCAGGCTGCGGGGGATATTCTCATAGAAGCCGCCGCCGGTGATGTGGGAGATGCCCTTGACATCCACCTCTTCCAGCACCTTGAGCACCGGCTTGACGTAGATCTTGGTGGGGGCCAGCAGGGCCTCGCCCAGCGTCTTGCCGCCCAGCTCTGCGGGAGCCGTCTTCAGGACATCGGGGTCGTTGTCGATATCAAAAATCTTGCGCACCAGCGAGAAACCGTTGGAGTGCACACCCGTGGAGGGCAGGGCCAGAATAATATCGCCGGGCTTCATGGTCTCGTTGCTCAGGATCTTCTCCTTGTCCACGACGCCCACGGTGAAACCGGCCAGGTCGTACTCGTCCTCCGGCATCATGCCCGGATGCTCGGCCGTCTCGCCGCCCACCAGAGAGCAGTCGGCCTGGACGCAGCCCTCGGCCACGCCCTTGACGATCTCTGCGATCTTCTCCGGGATGTTGCGGCCGCAGGCGATGTAGTCCAGGAAGACCAGCGGCTTGGCACCGGCGCAGATGACGTCGTTGACGCACATGGCCACGCAGTCGATGCCGATGGTGTCATGCTTGTTCAGGAGCATGGCCAGCTTCAGCTTGGTGCCGACGCCGTCGGTGCCGGAGATGAGGACCGGGTGCTTGTAACCGGTGCAGTCCAGCTCAAACAGGCCGCCGAAGCCGCCCAGACCGCCGATGCAGTGCTCGTTCATGGTGCGGGCGACATACTGCTTCATCAGTTCAACGGAACGATAACCGGCGGTGATATCCACACCGGCTGCTGCGTAGCTTTCCGAATAGCTCTTTTCCATGGTCTTACTCTCCTAACTTTTTTGCGTCCTTGGGACGGTCGTTCAGGTGGCGTTCATGAATATCGGTCGAAAGCACCTCGTCGGGCTTGACGGCATATTCGCCGGTGAAGCAGGCGGTGCAGAAGCCGCATGAAGCGTTCTTTGCCAGCCGGACCACATGGTCTGTGGACAGGTAGCCCAGCGTATCCGCGCCGATGACCTCATTGATCTGCTCCACGGTGCGGCCGGTGGCGACCAGCAGCTTCTGGTCCGGAATGTCGGTGCCGAAATAGCAGGGATATTTGAAGGGCGGGGCCGATACGCGGAAGTGGACCTCCGCTGCACCGGCGTCCCGCAGCAGCTTGATGATGCGGGCAGAGGTGGTGCCGCGCACGATGGAGTCATCCACCAGCACGACCCGCTTGCCCTTGACGGTGCTGGACACGACGTTCAGCTTGATGCGCACACTGTTCTCGCGCTGCTTCTGGCTGCCCTGGATAAAGGTGCGGCCAATGTATTTGTTCTTGATGAAGCCGATGCCGTAGGGGATGCCGCTCTCCTCGGAGTAGCCGAGGGCGGCGTCGAGGCCGGAGTCCGGCACACCGATGACCACATCGGCCTCCACGGGGTGCTCCTGCGCCAGGAAGCGGCCTGCCTGCTTGCGGGCCTCGTGGACCGAGCTGCCCTCGATGATGCTGTCCGGGCGGGAGAAGTAGATGTACTCGAAGACGCACATCTGGGTGTCCTTCCGGCCGCAGTGATCCTTGATGCTGCGCAGCTCGCCGGTGCGGGTGTCGGCCACGACGATCTCGCCGGGCTCCACATCCCGCAGAAGCGAAGCACCGGCCGCATCCAGCGCACAGCTCTCGCTGGCGAAGACGTAGCCGCCGCCGGGCAAAGTGCCGATGCACAGAGGCCGGTAGCCGCGCGGGTCACGCACTGCGATGAGCTTGGTGGCCGACATGATGACGAGGCTGTAGGCACCCTCCAGCACATCCATCGTCTTGCTGATGGCCGTCTCGATGCTACCCATCCGCAGCCGGTTGCGGGTGACGAGGTAGCAGATGACCTCGGTATCGGAGGAGCCGTGGAAGATGGCACCCTCGTTTTCCAGCTGGCGGCGAAGCTCCAGCGCGTTGGTCAGGTTGCCGTTGTGGCACAGGGCCATCGTGCCCCGGCCATGCCGGACGATCATAGGCTGGGCGTTGGCCCGCACCCGGCTCCCGGCGGTGGCATAGCGGACATGGCCGGTGGCCATGTGGGCCGTGGGGCTGGACACCGACGCCAGTACCGCCGGGGTGAACACCTCGTTCACCAGGCCGAGATCCCGGTGGCCGGTGATGACACCATCGTCGTTGACGGCGATGCCGCAGCTCTCCTGGCCGCGGTGCTGCAAAGCGTACAGGGCTGAGTAGGCTGCGGCTGCCACATCCTCGGTCCCGGCACGGTCATAGATGCCGAACACACCGCACTCTTCGTGCAGCGGATATGCAAAATCAGACATTAGAGTTCCTCAATTTCTTTCTGAAGTTTCTGTTCCTTGGCCGCGATCTGCTGCGCCATGGCAGCGCGCTCAGCGTCCAGCTTCCCGGCCAGCGCATCGTCGCTGAGGGCCAGGATCTCCGCTGCCAGCCAGGCGGCGTTCTTGGCACCGTTCAGCGCCACGGTGGCCACCGGGATGCCGCTGGGCATCTGCACCGTGGCCAGCAGTGCGTCCAGACCGTCCATCGCACCGCCCTTCATCGGGATGCCGATGACCGGCAGCGTGGTGTTGGCCGCAAAGGCACCGGCCAGATGGGCCGCCATGCCGGCGGCGCACAGGATGACGCCGAAGCCGTTGGCCTTCGCGTTCCGGGCAAACTCTGCCGCCTCCGCCGGGGTGCGGTGCGCCGACAGGATGTGTGCCTCGAACGGGATGTCCAGCGCCTTGAGCTGGGCGCAGGCCCCCTTCACCACCGGCCAATCGCTGTCCGAACCCATGATCACAGCAACTTTACGAATCATATTTCCGAGCCTCTCTTTCTCTCTTTCCAGACTCCGTGCAAACAAAAAAGGCTGTGATGCAGCTACACCACGGCCTTTTGATCCTACGGTCTGTGCAGAACACGCCCGCATGAGGTTACACGGATGCCCTGGTATCCAGTCGCACACAGACGGCGAATGGTTCCAAGCAGCAGTTCCAGCATTCCGTATTCCTCCAAATTCTCTGCGGGGATTCCCTGTTCCATCCTCTGGAACGGTGCGCTCTGCGCCGCACCGTCCTTCTGATACATACAGTTTACGGCAAAAAATCCGCTTTGCAAAGGGTGTTTGGGCAAATTCTCCCTTGTGTTCTCTTGCTCCAAAAAACTTTCAAAAGTTTTGTGCAGTTTCGACACTCATTTTCTTTTTAAGTATGACTTATTTGTGGAATATATTTTAGGGGATTTGTTCTTCCTACAACCTCTCAAAAAATAATATGCGCCGTCGTGGCCCGTGCCGCCTTGATGAGGTCGGCCGGTGCGCAGCAGACCTGCGTACCGATGCGGCCGCCGGAGACATAGACCTTTTCCTGCGCGAGAACGCTCTCGTCAAACACGGTGGTGTACTGCTTTTTCATGCCCACCGGGCTGCAGCCGCCGCGCACATAGCCGGTGACTTTGTTGATGTCGGCCACATGGATCATGGCGACGCTCTTTTCGCCCACGCTGCGGGCCGCTGCCTTCAGGTCCAGCTCCGCCGCCACTGGGATGACAAAGACGAAATAATTCCGGCTGGTCCCCTGCGTCACCAGTGTCTTGTACACGCAGGCCGGGTCCTCGCCCATGCTCTGGGCCACATGGATGCCGTCCACGGCCACGCCCTCCTCGTGGGGATACTCATGCGCCGTATAGGCCACCTTGGCCCGCTCCAGGATCCGCATCGCGTTGGTTTTTGCTTCTTTTCCCATACTCTATCGTCCTTTTTGTTTTCTGTATTCTATAATTCAGAGGAACCCCGTTTTTGTACAACCTCTCCGTCTCGCTTGCGCTCGACAGCTCTCCTGGCAGGAGAGGTGGCAATGCGAAGCATGGACGGAGAGGTTGTACGAAGGATTCCTTCATGTCTATTCTACCACTTTTCCCAAAAAATATCAAAAAGCCTCTTGACTTCAGGAAACTGAAGTGATATGATAAGCTCACGCTTCAGGAAACTGAAGTTTGATGAAACAAGCCGCGGCAACGGAGCCGGTCTCCTGTGCCGTTCCCAAAACCGTGTGAGAAGGTAAAGGAGACACCACCATGATCATCGTACTGAAACAGAACGCCCCCGACGCACAGGTCCACGAATTCTGCCGCGAGCTGGAGGGCATGGGCCTGCAGATCAACGACTCCAAGGGCAGCGACACCCACATCCTCGGCCTCATCGGCGACACCAAGGCCATTGCCGAGAGCTGGGTGCTGGCCAACCCCGTCGTCGAGACCTGCCGCCGCGTATCCGAGCCCTACAAGAAGGCCAACCGCAAGTTCCACCCGGACGACAGCATCATCGACGTGAACGGCGTGAAGATCGGCGGCGGCAATTTCGCGGTCATCGCAGGCCCGTGCAGCATTGAGAGCGAAGAGCAGATCACCTACTGCGCCCAGCGCGTGAAGGACGCCGGTGCTTCCCTGCTGCGCGGCGGCGCGTTCAAGCCCCGCACCTCTCCGTACTCCTTCCAGGGGATGCGGAGCGAAGGTCTGGACCTGCTCAAGCTGGCCCGCCGCGCCACCGGTGCCCCCATCGTCACCGAGATCATGAACACCGAGCATCTGCCCCTGTTCGAGAACGTGGACCTCATTCAGGTCGGTGCCCGCAACATGCAGAACTTTGAGCTGCTCAAGGCCGTGGGCCGCCAGAAAAAGCCCGTCCTGCTCAAGCGCGGCCTTGCCAACACGCTGGAAGAGTTCGTGATGAGCGCCGAGTACATCATGGCCGAGGGCAACGAGAACGTCATCCTCTGCGAGCGCGGCATCCGCACCTTTGAGACCAGCATGCGCAACACCCTGGATCTGGCCGGTGTGGTGATGCTGCACAAGATGACCCACCTGCCCGTGGTGGTGGACCCCAGCCATGCCTGCGGCCACGCCTGGATGGTGCCGGAGCTGGCCAAGGCTGCCGTAGCAGCCGGGGCCGACGGCCTGATGATCGAGGTCCACAACAACCCCGCCAAGGCCAAGTGCGACGGTGCCCAGAGCCTGACCCCCGACCAGTTCGATGAGCTGATGCAGTTCATCAACAAAGAGGTCGAGTTCTTTGGCAAAAAGATGAACTGAACGGTTTGAAAAAGCGCTCTTTTCGCAAGAGCGCTTTTTCTTTGCCCGGAATTGTGGTATACTAAGGTATCTTTTTGAAAGAGGTTTCTATATGAAAGCACATATCGCACGCAACCAGAACGCCGGCATCCCGCTGGCACTGGGCTGGAATCTGTCCGCCGCCGACCGCGGCATCCTGGAGGGCATGGCCCCTGCCTTTGGCATGAAGCTCCTCCTCGTCTCCCCCGCCGATGCAGGCAAGACCGTCGCCCAGCTGCTGGGTGAAGTGGAGACCAAAGCGCCCCGCACGCTGGTGCTGGACCCGAATGCCTACCCGTCGGCCCTTGTCCTCGCCAACTTCAAGGACAAAGACGTGGACACCCTGCTCGACCTCATGAAGCAGGCTCAGGTGAATATCCCGCTCAAAGCCCTCGTGACCCCCTCCAACAAGAACTGGGTCTTCGGCGACCTGCTGGCCCATCTGCAGGAGGAGCACACCGCCTTCACCGCTGCAAAGGAGACCGCCCACGCATGAAACGCATCCTGTCTGTTTTCCTGTCCGCCGCGCTCTGCCTGAGCCTGCTGGCCGGCTGCGGCAGTGCCGCTTCGTCCGGCGCTTCCAGCACCGCCGACGGCCCACAGCGCTACTCCACCGTGTTCTATGACGCCTTTGACACCGTGACCCAGGTCATCGCCTACTGCGACAGCGAGGAGGAGTTCGCCGCCCAGATGGACGCACTCCACGCCGACCTGCTGGAATACCACAAGCTCTACGACATCTACAACGACTACGACGGCATCACCAACGTCAAGACCATCAACGACAACGCCGGCCTTGCCCCCGTGACCGTGGACGACAAGATCCTGGGGATGCTGGAGCTGGCCCAGACCATGTACGACACCACCGACGGCAAGCTGAACATCGCCATGGGCAGTGTGCTCAACATCTGGCACAATTACCGCGAAGCTGCCCTCGCCGACACCGACGACAGCAACAACCAGCTGCCCACGCAGGACGAGCTGGATGCTGCCGCCCAGCACTGCGACATCCATGACCTCGTCATCGACGACGCCGCCCGAACAGTCTTTCTGACCGACCCGGAGATGTCTCTGGATGTGGGCAGCGTGGGCAAAGGCTACGCCGTGGAGATGGTCGCTCAGGCTGCCGAGGCCCGCGGCCTGACCAGCGCTCTCATCAGCGTGGGCGGCAATCTGCGGGCCATCGGCACCAAGCCCGACGGCTCCCAGTGGGTCGGCGGTGTGGAAGACCCGTGGAACGCTTCGGACGTCTACACCGGCAGCTCCTCCTCGGTGGCCGCTGTCAAAATGAGTGACCTCTCCCTCGTCACCAGCGGCGACTATCAGCGCTACTACCTTGTCGATGGTGTGCGCTACCACCACCTCATCGACCCCGCCACCCTCTGGCCCGCCGCTTACTTTGACGGCGTGAGTGTACTGGCCCCTGATTCCGGCGTCGCCGACTGCCTGACCACCGGCCTGTTCTGCATGCCGCTGGAAGAAGGCCAGGCCATCGTCGAGAGCCTCGACGGCGTCGAGGCCCTCTGGTGCACCACCGATGGGCAGATCGTCAAGTCCAGCGGATGGGATGAAAAGGCCAACGGATGAAGGCTTTGGTCTGCTGAGATCCCCAGAAAATGAACAACATCCCCGATGCTCGTTCCTGTTCCAACGAGTACCGGGGGTATTTTGTATCTGTCCAGAATGCGGCCGCAGCCTGATGGCAGATGCCGCCGCAGGCATCTGATTGCAACGTTTCCCTTCTCATCCCTTCTACCGTTTCAACGCTATTTGAGACAGACACCGCTTAAGCTGACAGCGTGGCTTCTTCCTCTTCTTCTGGGAATCTGTATTTTCGGAGGAGCGGTTTGCTGTGCCTTCCACTTTCCCACCAGATGGGTCCTGTTTCCTCTACTGCCCGTTATTATGCTTATTTATCATAAAACGCTAAAAATCTCTGTCTGGAAATCCGTTGGTATTTTTCTGGCGGTCTTTGCAGTTTTTGCATGTATCAACAGCCTGTCCCGGGCAGTCAATGCACTTATAACTGCTGACCTGCATATTACAGAAAATGAACTGTGGTTTCATACCGGTGCCGGAATTTTCTATAATGTCATCTGCCTGCTGTTTGTTCTGGCAGCCTGGTATCCTGCCCACCACCGTGTACAGACAATGATCGCAGACGAAAACTTTGCCCAGACCTGGTATGTATTCTGGATTCTTCCGGTAATCTTTATCGGAGTGAATCTTTTTATAATCCCTAAATACCGCAGTACTTTATATACCGGACGGGTCCTGCAGTGTTATATTGTTTTAAGTCTTGTACTGCTCATAATCCTGCTCCTGTTTTATGCCATGTTTCTCATGCTGGCGGTCAGCCTGAACAGAAATGCCAGACTTCAGCAGGAGAACCATCTTCTTTCCCTTCAGCAGGAAAGGTACAAGAATCTCTGCATGGCCATTGAAGAAGCAAGACAGGCCCGTCACGATATCCGCCATCATTTTGTCCAGCTGTCCGCTCTGGCAGAACAGGGTGACATGGAAAAGATCAAAAAATATCTCTTGGCTGCAATCGGCAAAATCTCTGACTACAACCTGCATTTCTGTGAAAATCAGGCTGTTGACAGTGTTTTCGGATATTATTCCGCCCTTGCCAAAAGAGAAAACATCCCTTTTCATGCACTGGTTTCCCTGCCTGCTGATCTTTCCATAGACGAGATTGATCTGTGTCTTGTGTTTTCCAACCTGCTGGAAAATGCCATCCAGGCAAGTGTAAAAACAGAACCCGCCCGCAGAAAGATCAATGTGGAGGTTTATCCCCACCATAATCATCTGCTTCTGATTCATGTGGAGAATACCTTCGATGGCAAAATACAGCAAAAAACAATATTTTCCAATCCTCCAAACACTCTGGAAACGGCATAGGGATCGAATCTGTCCGCCACATTACCGACAAAAACGGCGGTGCCTGTGACTTTACTTATGAAGATGGTATTTTCTCTGCCAAAATAATGCTCCGGATATGATCAGTTATCCGGGCAGCACCTGCAGGCAGGTGTAAATTCAATCAGACTGGCTCACACGTCCTGCGGTGAGTCAAGCGGTTACAGGGAGGCCACAAAATTGCACCGAAGAAGGAAAAAGCTGAAAAGCCTGAAAAATAAGAACACACGCCCTCGCCGCAACAAGCGAGGGCCTTTTTTGAACTCCAAGAGTTCACTTTATTCCCGTCACAAACTATACGCTTCCATCATACCCAAAAAGGAAATCACTGCCCCTAGAAAGACTCCAAGAAGACCCATTAATACGGAGCTATTATACCACCCCATCTCCATTTGTGCTCCCTTTACTAAAAAGAGCCGTGCGACTGCACTCCTATTCCGGGATGTGTCCACACGGCATCTTATTACTTTAATTTCTCGATAATATCGTCAGCACTGACACCATCTGCCAGCAGCTTTTTCACGAGATTTTCCGCTTCGTTCTTCTTCGCTGCCTCGGCGGCCTTCGCCTCGGCGGCAGCCTTCTTGGCCTCCAGTTTAGTCAGCTCTTTCTGGGTCGACTTGAGAGCAGCTTTTTTTTCTTTCAGGTCTGCCTTCAAGGTGTCGATATTGGCCGTGATAGAAGTGATTTCTGAAGTGAGGGAAGTAATCGATTCTTGCTTCTCTGCAATCTGAGATGCAAAGTCGTTGGTGACTTTCGGTTTGTTTTTGCTACCTTTGGTTCTGGGCATAAGATATCCGCCTTTCTATTGAGTATTGTAGTTTTAGTATAGCACCAGTGAAAAGATGTATCAAGCAATATTAGCCCGGAACAAGTTTATGATCTTCCGTAAATGCTTGTATCTCGTATCCTTGAGGGTTAATATTGCAATCCTTTCGTTCCCAGTTGAATTGCATGACAACCAAATCAAAGGATTCTTTATAGCGTTCATCAAAACGATTTTCCAGGACAAACTCAAAACTAACAGTCTTACCCTCTATGTCAGCAAAGAAGGACTCATCAGAATAAAAACAAAATTTCCGACTTTCTCCTGCCGGAATACCGAGAGAAATGCCATTGCGATCACTTACGCAAAGTCCCCATCGTTTTCCATTTGAACTTGTTGCATTACTATAGCGAACAATTTCATACGATTGTGTTGTATTAGTCAGCTCTAAGATTAGCGCCACACGATTATCAGTTTGCTCCTTACCTACGCCAACTTGATAGGCTATTGTTCGGCGCTTATCTTCAAACTCTGCTGGAACAGCTTTGCATACTTCCCAGTCAGTTACAAGGAAAAACGGCCGGATTTCCATTTTGAACTGTTCTTCTTCGAGCTTCAACACTCGATCAGATGTTTCATTTGCTTGTTTTGTCAATTCATTAGCTTGTTGTGATGCCTGAATTGACAGCCTAGCAAGCTCATTTGATTGTTCTGCAGTCTTATTAGATTGCGTTGCAAGTTCATTTGATTTGTCTGCTATCTCAAGTGACCGCATTGCCAATTCATTTGATTTCTTTGCAGCCTCGTTCGACTGTGCTGCCAGTTCATTTGATTTCTGAGCCGCTGCGTTAGATTGTGCAGCGAGATCGTTGGATTGCTGTGCCGCCCTGTAGGACTCTTCTGCCAAATCATTAGCTTTATTTGCCGCCCTATTAGCTTGTTTGGATAGCTCATTCGCCTGCTCCGCAAACCGATTGGATTGCAACGCCAGCTTGTCGGCCATAGAATTTGCTCGTTCTGTTTGACGGTATGCTATAATCGCCAAAAGGATTGTGGCAACAGATGAAATACCCGATCCGATATATGACAGCATTCCGTCCGCTGTAATCAGTGATGGCACTTTGGGTGAAAACCGATGAACAAGAAATGCAAATACAGCTAACACCACAATTAAAATAATGACAATCGATAACAATGTCGGCCGTATATGCGTTTTCTTTTCAGTTTGAGATTCCTTCTCGATATCACACATAGTCTTTTCCCTATCGAACCGTGTATCTCTGCATTCTTAGCCACATTCTCATGTGTTGCCTACTGCTCACCACGGAGAGGTATGCAAAGTTTCGAGCAGCAATGGGAGCTCACACTCCCAGTATATCACAAGTTCATTTTTAAGTCATCCTTGTGATGAAGATTATTTTATGGTTATCGGCCTTACTTCAAGAACTCCTCAGCACTCTTGCGAATCTCCGCTTCCACAGCTTCGGCCGCTTCTTTATTCTCTGCGCTGACAGAGATATAGGTCTTGAGCTTCGGCTCGGTCCCGGAAGGCCGCACCACAATGGAGCAATTGTCTTCCAGCAGGAACTTGAGCACATCGGACTTCGGCAGACCGTCCAGACCCGGCGCATAGTCCAGCAGCTTAGCGACCTTCTTACCACCGAACTCCTTGATGTCGCCGCGGAATGCCTGCATGATGCTCTGCATCTTGGCAAAACCGGCGCTGCCGTCGAACTCATAGCTGTGCAGGGTGTTCAGGCAGTAGCCGAAGGTCTTGTACAGCTCGTCCAGCTTGTCCAGCAGACTGACGTCCTTGGTTGCATAGTAGCTGAACATCTCGCAGATCATGTACGCGCCGTCCACGCCGTCCTTGTCCCGGACATAGGAGCCGGTCAGGTAGCCATAGCTTTCCTCAAAGCCGAACACATAGCTGTCTGCCTTGCCCTGCTTTTCCAGCTTGCCGATCTGCTCACCGATGAACTTGAAACCGGTCAGCACGTTGATGGTGCGCAGGCCGTAGTGGGTGGCGATCTGCTCGCCCATATCCATCGTGACAATGGTCTTGACCATAACGGGGTCAGCGGGCATCTTACCGTGCTTGACGCGCTGGCTGCAAATATAATCCAGTAGCAGCATACCGGTCTGGTTGCCGGTCAGCAGCTCGTACTCCCCTGCCTTGTTCTTGACGGCGATTCCCACACGGTCACAGTCGGGGTCGGTCGCCAGCAGCAGGTCGGCGTTGCACTTCTTGGCATACTCCATGCCCAGTGCCATCGCCTCTTTAATCTCCGGGTTGGGATACGGGCAGGTCGGGAAGTTTCCGTCCGGCTGCTCCTGCTCCTTGACCACCGTGATGTTGGTGTAGCCCATCTCCTTCAGGGTGCGGGTCACAGGCTTCAGACCGGTGCCGTTCAGCGGGCTGTACACGATGGCTACATTCTTGTTGACGGTCTCGCCAAACAGGACAGACTGGCTCTTGACCTGCTCCACGAACGCAGTATAGACCTCGTCCGGGATGTACTGGATGCTGCCGTTTGCCACGTCTGCTTCAAAGTCGCTGGTCTTGACGTCGGCAAAGATGTCCAGCTTCTCAATCTCAGCCAGAATGTTCGCAGCGGCCTCGGTGGTGATCTGGCAGCCATCCGCGCCGTAGACCTTGTAGCCGTTGTACTTGCTGGGATTGTGGGAAGCCGTCACCATGACACCGGCGGAGGTGTTCAGATAGCGGGTCGCAAAGGACACGGTAGGAACCGGCATCAGGGTCGGCCAGATGTTGACCTTGACGCCGTTGGCCGCGAACACACCCGCAGCCACCTTTGCAAACACATCGCTCTTGATGCGGCTGTCGTAGCCGATGGCCACCGACGGCTCTGCGAAGTTCTTTTTCAGATAGTCTGCCAGACCCTGAGAGGCCTTTGCCACGGTGTAGACGTTCATGCGGTTGGTGCCTGCGCCGATGACGCCGCGCAGACCGCCCGTGCCAAAGGCGAGGTCACGGTAAAAAGCGTCCTCGATCTTGGCATCGTCCAGCGTCTTCAGTTCTGCCACAACATCGGCATCGGCGGTGGCATTCGCCAGCCAGCGTTCGTATTCCTTTTTAATATCCATACTATTTACCCTCTCACATCCAGAAATTGTGCCTGTCCATGGATGGTCAGCACCTCGGAATCCGCCGGGACAAAGATGCAGTCCCCCTTATAGAACGGAAGATTGCCGCCCTCATAGGAGATCGTGCCGCAGCCGTTGACGCAGAGCAGCACCCGGAAGGCGATCTCATCCGCCCGGTAGTGCACCTTCTGCCGCCGCTCGGTGTTGACGATCATCCGGTACACCTCAAAATACTTGCAGCGGGTCAGCAGCTCAGAAGCAATGCCCTGCCGGTATTTCAGCACCCGAAGGGGCTGCTTCGGCTCTGCGCTGCTCTTCAGGTTCGCCACATCCAGCGCCTTGTCGATGTGCAGCTCCCGCTTTTTGCCGTCCTTGCCCACACGGTCATAATCGTACAGGCGGTAGGTCAGGTTGGAGTTTTCCTGAATCTCTGCCACCAGCGCACCCGCACCGATGGCATGGATAGTACCCGCCTCAATGAAGAACAGATCGTCCTTCTTGACCGGGACCCACTGCAGATCCTTCATCAGGGTTCCTTTGGCGATGGCATCCCGCATCTGCTGTTCAGTGCGCTCCCGTTTCAGGCCGTACACGAGCTTTGCGTCCTTGCTGGCATCCAGCACATACCACATCTCGGTCTTGCCCAGCTGGCCGTTTTCGTGCTCCTGTGCGTAGGCGTCGGTGGGATGCACCTGCACCGACAGATCTTTCTTGGCATCGATGAATTTGATAAGGATTGGCAGTGCGTTTTCGCCCTTGTGGCGCTTCCCCAGATACTCCGGGTGCGCTCTCAGCACCTCTGCCAGCTCCTGCCCATCAAAGGCACCGCCCACCACATAGCTGGGGCCATCGGGGTGGGTGGAGCACTCCCACGTCTCTGCCAGCGGGGTCAGGTCGATATTTTTTTCAAATTCATCATTTAAACAACTGCCGCCCCAAAGATAATCCTTGCCGGACGGTCGGAGCAAAAGAGGCTTATTCTTGTTTTGCATAGTTGCCTCCTGCGGTGGCTCAATATTCCAGTTCAAATTTCTGCTTGTCGTGGACGTCGATGGCTTCGCCCAGCTGCACTTCGATGAGCTTCAGCTCAGTCTCGGCGATGATGGTATGGCGGCAGCCTGCGGACATGGTGATGACGTCGCCCGCCTTCACATTCTGCTCCATGCCGTCCACGACGGTCTTGCCCTCGCCAGCAATGACCGTCCAGACCTCGTCCCGGTGCTGGTGGCTGTGGTAGTTCATCCGGTGGCCTGCATTCAGGGTCACCTTGATGGTCATGGAAGCCTTGTCGATGTCGATGACCTTGAAGCTGCCCCACGATTTCTCGGCGAACATGACCCGGTGGTCGAGCGTGTTGACGAAGGGCTTGATGTAGCTGGACTGCTCCTTATCCGAGACCAGAATGCCCTCCGGGCTGGCGGAGACCACCACATCCTTCAGGCCCATGCAAAGGATGGGCACATCCAGCTCATTGACCACATGGACGTTCTCGCACTGCTCATTAAACAGTGCCTCGCCGACCGCGTGGCTGTCCATTGCTTCGGTCAGGGTGTTCCATGTGCCAAGGTCTTTCCAAGTGCCTGCAAAGCGCATGACCTCAATTTCCGGTTCGTGCTCCACCACGGCATAGTCGAAGCTGATCTTGTTCAGAGTATCGTATTTATTGAACAGATCATCGTAGTCCACGAAATCAATGAGTTCATGGGCGCGATTCAGCACATAGCCCAGCTTGAAGGCGAATACGCCGCCGTTCCAGAGCGCGCCCTTTGCAATGTAATCCTTTGCCACTTCCTGCGTCGGCTTTTCCTTGAACATGGACACCTTGCTGACCTGCTCTTTGCCGATGGGGATGATGTAGCCGTATTTCTCGCTGGGGTAGGTCGGCTCAATGCCCATCAGGACCAGATTTGCGCTGCTGACAGCGGCACGGTCGCCCAGTGCTTTCAATGCCTCAAAGTAGTCGTTTTCCACATAGGGGTCTACCGGGCAGACGACCACAGATTCTTCTTCGCCAACGCCCTGCACGTCCTTCAGGTAGGCTGCTGCCAGAGCGATGGCCGGGAAGGTATCCCGGCGGCAAGGCTCCACGCTGATGCCCACTTCCTCGCCCAGCTGATTATGGATAGCCGAAACCTGAGATTTAGAAGTAGCAATGGTGACGGTTGCATCGGTATCCACCGCCTTGATCTGACGGTAGACGCGCTGCACCATGGATTCCAGTACGCCGTCTTCCCGATGGAAGATCTTGATGAACTGCTTGGAACGGATATCGTTGGAAAGCGGCCACAGACGCTGGCCGGAACCACCGGACAATAACACCAGATTCATAATACTTCTCCTATCATTTAACAAAAAAGGCCGTGGCCCTGCACGGACACACGACCTTTTCAAATCGTTTATTTTAGCGCTCTGCACGCATCGGGTTGTTCAGGAAGTCCTCGTAGGACAGGCGCAG
>ERZ1034763.528-NODE-528-length-16803-cov-6.664139_pt1 | contig 16803 bp, 11 predicted proteins | sample MGYA00520701_ERZ1034763 | MGnify/ENA primary metagenome ERZ1034763 (study PRJEB33766, sample SAMN09781707) | gut metagenome | biome: gut microbiome | host: Homo sapiens | place: Madagascar | study: EMG produced TPA metagenomics assembly of the PRJNA485056 data set...
ATTTAACAGATAATTTCTTATTATCCATCAAATACGTACTTCGTCTTGCTTCGGTACGCGATACCCTGCAGCAACCATTTTCTTCTCAAACTCCTCAACGGAAAGATTGAGTTTTTGTGTTTCACGTGCAGTGTCATAATCACAAGCCTGAACAGAAGAAAACACTTCCAATTCGCGACCTTGTGCCAACCCCTGTTCTAATCCTTGCTCTAAAGCTCTCTCTTTGATTCCCTGACTAAGATTACACATAGAATTCAACAATTCCTTCCTCATATGTATTTTCTTTAATATTATAACATCCCGTCTAATAATTTGAAAGATATCTTTTCCATCCACCCCCATTTTCAATTATCTTTCTCCATATCTGCCAATTTTTCACTGTATCGTGTACCATATAATTCGATTAAATAAGCATAATACACAAAGGAGAAGCCATGAATAATTTACAAACACAAATCAATACCTATCTGGAACATTGTCAGGATCAGAAGCGTCTGGATGCCAAAACCATTAAAGCATATCGCATTGACCTTAAACAGTTTCACAATCATTTTTCCAATCTAAAAATCGCTGATATCACGCCAGATATGCTGGAAGAATACATCAGTAACCTGCACCAGGAATACAAACCCAAAACGGTCAAGCGGAAAATCGCTTCAATCAAAGCACTGTTTCACTATTTGGAATATAAAGAAAGTATTTCTACGAATCCATTTAATAAAATGCAGATAAAATTTCGCGAATCCATAATTTTGCCCAAAACGATTCCCTTACACACGCTTGAAACCCTCTTATCCACGATATATCAGCAACGTGCCTGCGCAAAGACGGATTATCAAAAGAAAAAAGCGTTGCAAGATATTGCAGTTATCGAACTGCTTTTTGCTACCGGAATACGCATTTCAGAATTGTGTGCACTGCGGGACAACGATGTTGACTTATATGACGGCACAATACTAATCTACGGAAAAGGCTCCAAGGAGCGGATTGTTCAAATTGGAAATAAGGATGTATTACGAGTTCTGATAGAATATCACAATAATTATCTTCCTCAGATTCAAGGCAGTAACCAATTCTTTACTACACAGAATGGTACGGCACTATCCGATCAGGCTGTACGTCGTATGATAAAGAAATATACTTCACTGGCTTCTATTGATCAACACATTACGCCGCATATGTTCCGGCACACATTTGCAACCAGTCTCTTAGAAGCAGACGTGGACATCCGATACATTCAAGAAATGCTTGGTCACAGTTCGATTCATATCACAGAAATCTATACCCATGTCACCACATCGAAGCAACGTGCCATCCTTACCACCAAGCATCCACGGAATTCCTTTCATCTCTAAATGTAAAATGAGAAGAGAGCCACCACTCTCTTCTCTATCACAATGTTATTTCTTTTGATTTTTCGTTGCTTTCCGGACTACTTCACTGGCGTCTTCAATCTTGCTATTTTTTACATGAACGACCCAACGATTCATTCACAACCTCCAAGATAAACCACTTTCAGCTAATCTAATTCGATCCTTTTCCCCTAAAACTTATCAACTCTTTTTCAACCCGATACGACGGCACCAATCGTTTCACTACCACCTTCATCTGCGGATCATCTTCATATGCCGTCTTCTTCAAATCCTTGAGATGTTCAAAGAACTCTTCCTGATCGAATTCAATCGGTTTACCAATGAAGATCAGATCATTCTCTGTCTTCTGCAATCCCTCTTCTTCTTTCAGGCATTCTTCAAACATCTTCTCCCCCGGACGTAATCCCGTGTAAACAATCGGAATATCCACATCCGGCTCATATCCGGACAATTTGATCAGGTTTCTTGCCATATCATCGATTTTTACCGGCTCTCCCATGTCAAGGACAAAAATTTCTCCACCTTTCGCATAAGCTCCTGCCTGCAATACCAGAGATACCGCTTCCGGAATGGTCATAAAATATCGAATAATATTTTTATCTGTGACCGTAACCGGACCGCCCTCTGCAATCTGTTTTTTGAACAATGGGATCACACTTCCATTACTTCCAAGGACATTTCCAAATCGTACCGCCACATAATTGGTTTTTGTAAACCGATGCTGCATTCCCTGAATGATCATCTCACAGATACGCTTGGATGCTCCCATGATATTCGTTGGATTCACGGCTTTGTCTGTAGAAATGAGAACCATGCGTTCCGTACCGGTTCTTCCTGCCGCCATCGCCACATTATAAGTTCCAAATACATTGTTCTTGATAGCCTCATTCGGACTGTCTTCCATAAGTGGCACATGTTTGTGCGCAGCTGCATGAAAAACAATTGCCGGCTTGTAATCTGCAAATACGGTATCTACCCTATGCGTATTTCGCACCGATCCAATGAGTACGACCAGATTCAGCTTTGGAAAATTCTTTTTCAATTCCTGTTGAAGATCATAGGTAGTATTCTCATAAATATCGAAAATGATAAGCTGCGCTGGATGATGCGCCGCGATCTGCCTGCAAAGCTCGCTACCTATAGAACCGCCACCGCCGGTAACCAACACGACTTTTCCTGCAATATATCCCATCACTTCATCCAGATTCGTCTTTACCGGCTCTCTGCCAAGAAGATCTTCAATCTCAACTTCACGGAAATTCGATACGGATACTTCCTCATTGACAATCTGTGCCATACTCGGCAGGATTTTAATTTTACATCCAGTGTTCTTGCAGAGCTCCAGAATCTTCTTTTTTCTTGCTCCCGGAAGATTCGGAATTGCAATAAAAATCTCCCGCACACCATACTTTTCAGCAGCCCATGGAATTTTGCTGTCATTTCCCACAATCGGTGCTCCAAGAATTTTACTTCCAATCTTATTCTGATCAGCATCAATGACACAAGCTACCCGGTTACGGATCTGCGGGCTGTTCTCCATATTTTTAATAAGAAAGTATGCGCTGTCTCCTGCACCGATCACCATCGTCGGCACCTCATTTCCCACACTGATTCCAAGGTAATTATGACGGATAATACGCAGTCCACGATACACGAACCGGCTTCCGGTAATCAATGCCAGTAAAAAGAAGAAATACAGGATGTAATAGGAACGCGGCATATTCCATTGCAACATATGCATTCCAAGACTTTGCAATGCTGCACTGAGCAAACACGCTACGACCACATTTAACAATTCCTGCACACTTGCATATTTCCACAAACTGTTATACAGATGCATGATTGCAAAAATCACAAGCGTGACACATACATTGATCCAAAAATAGCGAACTGCAGTCTCCAAATATGGTATGCACTGCTCATTTTTTAAACTGAATTCAAATCTTGTCCAAATAGAAATGATTTCTGCCAAAAGCACTGCCAGAATATCATAAATCAATAATACAGCAATTCTTATATATTTCGCCGTTTCATTTCCGTTCGATTTCTTTTGTAACATAATATATTTTTATCCTATGCTTTCTTATTTCTTTTGATTTTTACGCTGTTTTCTGGATTGTTTCTTGCCTGAAGCTTTCTGTTTTTCATTTTTGTTTTCTGCCTTAACACTTTCATTAACCGGCGCAGCATCATTCTTCTGCTGCACATCTGTATTGTTGTTCTCTGTTGTCTGTGTCTCTTCCGCCTTTACAAACAGATTTTCCTTTTCCACAAGCATACGGTTGACTGCCATGCCAAGACCAAGCATTCCCCAGAATACCGGAGCCGTGCATACGTTAGAATCATTGACAACTGCTGCGATCACATACACGAGAACTGCTGCAAACAGGCCAACTCCAACCCAGCTGAGATGTTCGTGTAAATCTACTCTACGATAAATTCGAACGGAACGAATGATATACCACAATAAAAATCCGATCAATGCCAACGTTCCAAGCAATCCAGTCTCCACCCACTGCTGAAGATACCAGCAATGCGCTTTTACATCATAATTGTTAAATCCATAGATATATGCCTGACCAAAATAATCATTTTGTGGACGCTCCAGCAAATAGGTATTTGCACCTGATCCCACAAACACATGCTTTCCTAAAACCGGTATGGTCGTATTCCAGATATGTCCACGGAAACTCATCGCATCCTCTTTGAACAAATGGGATTGTTTTACCTTTTCGTATTTGACAAGTTTTCCTGCCGGATTGAGGAACTCATATCCCTCATCATCGGTTTTCACAAAATTCCAGGAAATGCCATCAACATACACACTGATTCCAGCGGTCTGATCAAACATTACCGGCTGTACCTGCACATTTGTAAAACGTTCATCATCGATGGAATAAGTCTGTGTTCCTTCATCTGCCAGCGTCTGTCCAAGCGGATTCCCATCACTGTCTTTGCACAAAATCTGAATGGTTCCATCTTCTGCGATATCATAAGAAACTGACAATGCATTATCCCAGATTTTTAATACAACATCCTCGTCATTTGTAGCGATGTCATTTAATGAATACTGGTCTTCCATATGATAGGTACCGGTAATCGTATTCTTAATGCTTTCCCCAAAAGATGTGGTATTGGCAATCACAATACTTCCAATGATGCCTGCCACTGCCAACGCTCCACCTACATAACGGAGCTTTTTGCCACGGCTCAGCAATACCAATACTGCAATCGCAGCACCTGCTGCCACTGCCATCCAACCGGAATCACTTCCACTTCCTTTCAGGCATATGATACAAAGGATTTCTGCCACGACCAATGCGACTCTCTGCCATACTTTCTTGGCTCCGATAAACAGACATGCCACCAGTGGAATTAACATACCAAAATAAAAGGACAGAAAATTCGGGTTATACAATGTTGTATAGGAAGTTCCCTCTGCCATGTTAAAATCCAAATTTTCTAATTGATTCCAAAAACTTACATTCGTAATCAGATGTTTTCCGAAAACTGTCTTGAAAATATCTTTCCCGAAATACTGGAATACACCGATCAGCGTTACAATCGCCATTCCGATACCTGACCATAACAGGATTTTATTTACCTGCTTCTCTTCCTGCACATAATTATATATGTAGTAACACAATATCATATAGGCAAATACTACCCACACAGGCTCAAACAATTCGTAAGTGCCTCTGGCAACCCAGTACTTATAGTTTGAAAATAATGCAGACATTGCAACGAACATTGCATAAACAAACATCATATAGAATGCATTTTCAAACTGAAACTGTTCCTTTTTCTTTGCATACCGATATAGCATGATGCCGATCATCACAATTCCAATGATCACAATGGCGATCATTTTCCATGCAAAAAAGAAATCGACCTGTGATTCCGAATTCGTCGGAAACCAGTCAAACTGCGACAGATTGCTATCGTACTCAAACATATGTACAATCAATGGAACAAATCCCATCATAAGGATAATCGGAAGCATCAATGCATTTGATTTCTTCCTGTTTTTATAAACATTCTTGCTCAAGATATTCTTCTCCTTAGAATCATTGTATTTTGTATGTTTCTACTTCATTTATTTGTAACACATACCTATTCAACATAATACTCTTAAATTTTCTTTTTGTCCACACCAAGAAAACTATAGTACCATCTATATGAACTACTCTACAAATACAAAAGAAAGAAGGAATTCAACAATGAGATTACCAAACGGATATGGCGGAGTCGTAAAATTATCCGGAAGACGAAGAAGACCTTACGCAGCACGTATTACAACAGGCTGGTATCACAATGATAAGACGGGCAAAAAAGTTCAAAAATATCAGATCATTGGATATACAGCTACCCGTGCAGAGGCTTTGCAGATTTTGGCTAAATACAACGACTATCCCATTGATGCTGCTGCCCTGAAACTTACGTTCCATGATATCTATCAGCGCTGGTCCGAAGAAAAGTTTCCGACAACCTCTGCTTCCAACATCAAAGGATACCGTGCCGCATATTCCATTTGTGAAGATATCGCAGATGTGCCCTTCCGCAATCTGCGTCTGGACGATCTGCAACGCGTCGTAGATCGCTGTGGGAAAAATTATCCAACACTAAAAAAGCTCCGTATCCTGTTCAATCAATTATATGACTATGCAATGAAACATGAAATTGTATGCAAAGATTACTCTCCCTATGTAAACATCACCAAATATAAAGACCGTAACCCAAATAAAGCAGAACGAAACCGCTTCACGGCGGATGAAATAGAAACCTTATGGAAACATACCGATGACCGCTATTACCAGACAGTTCTCATGCTCATCTATAACGGTGTCCGTGTTTCCGAACTGCTTGACTTAAAAAAGGAAAATGTCCATTTGCCTGAACGATACTTCGACATCATTGACAGCAAAACAGAAAATGGGATTCGCAAAGTCCCTATCGCCGAAAAAGTCCTGCCCTTTTACACCTCCTGGTACAATGACTGTTCGCACAGTGAATACCTTATCCACACCATGGACAGCGAGCATTTTACTTACCATAATTATTACATCAATGTATTTAAACCACTGCTGCAACGCCTGAACATCGACCGCACCCCACACTGCTGCCGCCACACTACCATCTCCATGCTCGCAGATGCCCATGTCGATCAGACCATCATCAAAAAGATTGTCGGTCATGCCGGAGCCATGACATTAACCGAACGTGTCTACACGCATTTGGACATCCACGAACTCATTGAAGCTATCGATAAAATCTAAAAATTGGTATTGTTACTTGCGTGTTACTTAAATTTTATTGTTAAAAAGCACTTCACAAAATACAGTCATACAAATTCAGTTTGTACTACTCCGTTTCTTGTGCGTCGCTTATATGTTACTTAAGAGCAAATAATTCTTCCACACACTTTGCTGTAAATACCTGTTTTATCCACTCCGCATGCAATATGGTTGAAGAAAAATATTGTTAAGGTAACTGCTAAGAAGGCTAAGAAGACAGTTAAGAAGACATTAAAGGCTACTATCACAGTTAAGAATCCATCCCTTACATTAAAGGCAGCTAGCGTAGTTGCAGTTGGTGCAAAGGAGACAGTTAAGGCAACAGTTAAGCCTGCTTCAACAAAGGTTGAGTTCTCATCTAGCGACGAGACAATCGCAACAGTTGATGCAACAACAGGTGAAGTTACTGGTGTTAAGGCTGGTGAGGTAACAATTACCGCTAAGGCTGGTAAGACAACAAAGTCTGTTAAGATGGCTGTTAAGAATTATGTTTTAACAAACGTAACACCGGCTAAACTTACTGAGCTTACAGCTACAGTCGCTGGTGATACAAAGAACCTTAAAGCTTCTGATTTCACAATCAAGAATGCAACAACAAATGTTGTATATCCAGTATCTAAAGTATCTGTTGATGCAAAGGATGCAACAAAGGTTACTTTAACACTTTTCAGTGATCTTAAAGATGCTGCTGACTACGATGTTACATTAGATGGTGTGACAAAATCTTTCAAGGCTTCTGACGGAAAGGTTGCTACAATTGCTCTTGATACAGCTACAATCCCATATGCAACAGAAACAGAAATCAAACTTGTATCCAAGGACGCTAATGGTGTTGTTATTGACGAGGTTGCTTATGGTACAACTAATGCGTCATATGATTTCACAATCGATGCTAAGGGAAATGGTTATACTAACGGATCTAAACTTTACTTAAATAAAGTTGGTGATACAGCAGAAGCTACAATTACTTACAAGTCTGGTAAGTATGATCAGAATGGAAAGCCAGAAGGAAATATTGGACCAAACAAGGTTACAATCACAGCTGTTGAGCAGTCTGCAATCAGCAGTTTTGCTGTAAGAGTTGATTCAGGAAAGGCATCATTTGATAAGGCTAAAGATACTAATAAGATTGCTGTTGGTGAGACAAAGACTGCATATTTCCAGATTAAGAATGCTGACGGAAAGGAAATTACTGATTATACAGCATATACTGTTGAGTCTTCTGATAAGACAGTGTTAATGCTTGATAGTGCAAGTATTTCTGGTAAGAAGGTTGGCATTACTGCAGTTAAATCTGGTACTGCTTACATCTTATTTAAGAACAAAGATGGAAAAATTGTCAACTCCGTAGCTATTGATGTAGTTGCTGCAAGAACAGTCGCATCTCTTGAATTAGATAGCTATAGTGTAACTGTTTCAAAACAGCTTAAGAAACCTGCAGTTGTAACTGCAACATTAAAAGATCAGTATGGTGATGATTTAACAGCAGCTGAAGCTGGAAATTTAGTAGTTACATGCTTGACAAAGCCAGAAAACGCTACAGGAACAGCCTTTACACATACAGGAAAAACAATTCAGTTCACAGATGGTGACTTAAAGGGTGCTTATGTATATAAGGTAGCATATAATAAGGATGGCAAAGAAGTTGTTGCTAAAACAGTTAGTGTTAATTTAGCTGATACAACTGCAACTGACGCAACTTCTTGGAAATTAAGTGTTGGAAACAACAATGTTGATATCAAGGTTGATAACGACAATAAAAATACACAAGATGTAACTGTTGAAATGATTGGTTCAGCTGAAGGCGTTGAGCTGTATACTGTAACAGATGTTAAGTATACTGTAAAGAAGGCTGATGGCACTGTTATTTACAATGATAACACAGACAATAATGCAAAGGTTGTTACAAATGCAGCAATTTCTGTAACAAGTGGAAAACTTACCGCAAATGCATTAAAAGTTACTTCGACTGCAGCAACTAAGAACCTTGCTGCTGGTACATATACTGTTATCGCTAAGGGAACAGATAACAAGAACGTTAAGAACATTGCAAACATTGTTACTACATTTACAATCAAAGATTCTCAGGCTAAGGCTTCTGCTTCTGTAAAAGAGAATCTCGTAAATGGAGCTGATGTTAAGAATGCATTAGAGAATGCAATTGCTGTTTCTTATGGCGATGATGTATATTGCAATCGTACTGACAAGGCTACAACAGATAAGACTTTAAAGATTGTTAAAGTTGAGGGACAGTTAAACAATGGTAAAAAGATTACTGAGGCATCTAATGTTACTTCTGGACAGTATTTCACAGTAACAAAACTTGTTGTATCTGTTGAAGTTGCTTCAAACATCTTTATGGATATGGAAGTTTCTGTTCCAGGAACAATTACTATTAAATAATTGTAGATATACATATTAACTGAAACATAATAAAAAAGAAATTGATGATGAGGTGCTCCCTCAAAGTCAGACTTTTTCGAGACGGCTTCGGTCGTCTCGTTTTCTTTTTGGGTTTTATTTCAAGAAATATGAAAAGGGAATCGGTATTGAGCCGATTCCCTTTTGTGTTATCCTATCAGACTATATACTATGGATAAATTATTTTGTAAATGTTGTATTTACATCAACAGATACTTCATAAGAAACACTTGCACTATTAGTTACTGTAACTTTTACAGTTCCTACATAGATAGCATCCTTAACTGTCTTGTACTGACTTGCATCAACAGAAATCTTAGATGCTTCAAGTTTTGCAAAGTCAGCACCATTAATGCTGAACTCTACGTTAGCTGCTACGACTGCAACTGGATCAGTAATATCAATACCAGCAGCTGTCTTCTTGTCAACAACCTTAGTTGCAACACTTGTTGACTGAGTATCCTTTACAGTAAATGTTCCTCTAAATGTCTTTCCATCTGCTGCTGTAGCAGATACTACATAAGTGCCAGCAGTAAAGTTCTTAACAACCTTGCCACTTACATTCTTTGTAAGAGCAATTGTGTTTCCAGATACATTGTCAGTTTTTCCGTTTACAGTAATTGCAGAAGCAGAAACAGTTCCGATTACTGCACCTTCGCTGTAAGCAACAACGCTAACCTTGATATTCTTGTTTGTAATATCAGAAGCGGTTGTGGCATCTCCGATTGCTAAGTCTACATCTGTAGCAGAAAGTTTTAATCCAAGGCTCTTTGCCTGTGTCGGATTTGTAACAGAAGCTTTAACAACGTTTACTGTAATAACACGTGTAATTGTATCATTTCCAGTTTTAGCTTCTACCTTTACATTGTATGTTCCTGCTTTTACACCAGAAGCATTGATTTCAACCTTGTCTGTAAGACTAGGTGTAAATGTAAGGTTTGTTTCTCCAGCGCCTGTATTTTTATTCATTACAGTTGCTGTAATAGAAGTAATTTCGAAATCGGCGCCATACTGGTCAAGACCCTTTACATCAGTAGAAATTGTTGAATTAACATTGTTTGCAACAGTAAGTGCAGGTGTTGCAATCTTGATATCAGCAAGTTTTCTGTCAGCAGTTACAACAACTGGAAGAGATGTAACAACTTTGTTATCCTTTAACACATTGATGTATGCTGTACCAGCCTTAACACCCCTAACGGCAACAGTTTTTGCATTCTTAGCTAATGGTGTCTTAGCAAGAAGTAATACAGAATCGTCACTAGATACTACTGTATATTTTGAATAATCATCAGTAATCTCTTTGTTATCAGATCCCATAAAACGGAAGTTTGCTTCCATATTGTTGTCGCTAGATGAGAACTGGTTGTTCTTCTTAGCCCAATCAACCTTATCACCTTTCTTAACAATAGTTAACTCATATCCAGTTGTAGTTACAGGAGTATCAGCTACAGCTGTAATCTCAACTTTCTTTGTGATAGCTCCAACTTCCTGAGCTTTCTCATCATATTTGTATGTATGGTATGTAATTTCAGCTGTACCCTTGTTTCCAACTACCGGAAGAACAATTGCATCATTGTTTACATAGCCCTGAGTTGTAGAAAGTGTGAAGTCTACGTTTGCTGGCTTTGTGCTAGTAAGGAACTCTTTAACTACGATACCATTCTTGTCAACCAACTGACCGTTGATCTTTGTTCCATCAGTATTTGCAGGAACCTGAACTGGTGTAACATTTACATCTGCAACAACACCATCTGTAGCAGTAAAATCTTTTACAGTTCCAGCAAGTTCTACATTGTACTTAGCGCCATCAACCATCTCTGCGAATGTTGTGATTGTAACCTTTGTAGCATCTGCCTTGTCAACTGTTACAGCTTTAACAGCAATAACGTTGTTGTTAACTGTGTTTGTTACCTTGATATCAGAAGCTTTGATATCAGAAGTCTTACCAGAAACTACAGCTTCAAGAGTATCAGCTTTTGTCTGTTTTACGCTCTTGAAAACATAAGTCTTAACTTCCATATCAACAGTCTTTGTTGTCTTACCAGCCTTAGCTGTGATTGTCACTTTACCAGCCTTAACACCAGTAACTTCACCTGTTGTTGCATCAACTGTTGCGATTGTATCATCACTAGATGAGAATGTAACCTTTGTTGAAGCAGGCTTAACTGTTGCCTTAACTGTCTCCTTTGCACCAACTGCAACTTCAGTAGATGTTGCTGTTAATGTAAGGGATGGATTCTTAACTGTAATAGTAGCCTTTAATGTCTTCTTTACAGCCTTGCCAGACTTCTTACCAGTTACCTTAACACTATATCCGTGCAGTTTTTAGGCGCGAAAAAGTATAAAAATAAGGCTTTATTGGAATGGAGCTATGTAGAAAGTACTCCCATAAGTAACATGCAAGAGACATATCTAAGACGGTCTGTTTTATTTGAAGATTTGTTCTTGAATCAGGAAGCTATCCTTGTTTGAGAATTTTATGAGAACTTTTCGGTATCAAAATTGGATGACTTTATTGAGTTGCATCTTTACACATTTTTGCAGACAGGCTATAATTATATATATTGGTTATAATTAAGGAGTGCTATGAAGGATTTTTCATATTGGGAAGTTTATAATGGCTTCTCAGAAGGTAGTGGTCGGAGTGAAAAAATATGGTTATATAATCCCGATACACAAATTAGTGGTCTGTTTAAATTTAAAAAAGATATAACAACAACCGATCATATATCAGAATGTATAGCATATAGCCTGGCGAATTATTTGAAAATTCCATGCGCCAGGTTTGAATTAGGAACCTATAATGGCCGTGAAGGATCATTTAGTTATAATATCATTACTTCAGATATTAAGGCCCCGTCTTTGATTGAAGGGATAAATTATATTAATCTTTTTTATCCGGACTATGATGATGAAAAATTTATGGATTTAACATCTGGGAATGTATATTCTATTGAAATGATTAAAAGGGTCACAAATGGGGTTTTTGATTTTGCACGTTTTTTGAATATGCTGGTTTTTGATTTCCTGATAGGAAATTCTGATCGTCATCAAAACAATTGGGCGGTTCTTAAGTCTGGTGATAATACTGATTTTTCACCCCTATATGATAACGGATCATCATTGTGTTCATTTATATCTGATCAGCAAGCCGAATCGTATATGGGAAAAGATCTCGTTCGTTGGAAATCTTTGGTTGATACAAAATCCAAATCCCTAGTAAGACGAACGTTAAATGATGCTAAAAGACCTACACATTTAGAAATACTTCAATATATTTTTCAAAATTATAAGACAGAAACGATAGGACTTGCACAACGGATATCTACGCTTTCACCTGAAAAAATAGAGGAAATTGTTGAATTAAGTTCGGAAAACCAATTACACATAATCAAAAAGAAACTAATATGCAAGTTTTTGAATACAAAAATAGATATGCTAAAGCAAGTTTATTTTAGTTTAGGAGAATAATAATGTCTTTTAAAAATGGGAAAGATTATTTATATCTTATTTGGCAAGATAAAGTAAGTCGCCGACAATATATTGTTGGGCAATTATCTAAAAACGGGCAATATGAATTTTGCTATTCTAATGAAATTGAAGATGCATTAGAAGCTGGATTTAAACCGTTAGTACCTTTCGACGATTTAAATAAAACCTATTATAGTGATACTTTATTTTCAACATTTTCAAGCAGACTTCCTGATAAAAAACGTAAAGATATCCGAAAAATTTTAGAAAAATATGGATTGCAGGAATATGATGCCTATGCACTTCTTAAAGCAAGTGGTGCTCGTTTGCCAATTGACAGTCTTCATTTTGTAGATCCTATTTTAGATATTAGTACTGCATTTGATCGTGATTTTTATATGGCTGGAGCCAGACATTATCTGGCATGTGATGGCGAAGATTGCCTCTTGGTAACAGAACTTGATCGTGGAGATCAGCTTTTTTTGAAAAAAGAGCCAGACAATAAACAGGATGCGTATGCGATAGAAATTATGACTGGTAATAACAAGCGAGTTGGTTATATTCCAAGATATTACAGTAAAGCTTTCACGCGTCTTCTTGATGAAAATAGGGAAATTGTCTGTCATGTAAAACGAATTGAAAAGAATAAGCCTTGTAGTGAATGTGTAACGCTTCATATTGAAGTTAGCGCAATTGCTTAACCACAGGCAAGAGGAAAAATTATAATTTTTTGGATAAAGGGAATCGGCAATACCGGTTCCCTTTGTGTTAAGTAGATTAAAAAAGTGAGATAGTTTGTTCCGGCAATTGACCGATATCCCCGAATCCTTATATAGTATTTTGCACCTTTTTTTACAGAAGTCAATTTCTTGCTTGTAATTGAATTTGAGGTCACAGTTATAGTTTTGGCATTTTTGAACTTTTTATTTGTAGAATACTGAATCTGATAACCACTTACGGTAGTATTTCTTTTCCATGAAACTTTTAAATTGTCCTGTGTCAAAAACTTAATTTCATATTTTTTCGCATAAGCAGATGCTGCCGAATTCTTTTCTCCCATTACAGCATAATTAATTGTTGGAACATATTCACCATAATACATAAATCCCACAGCATAGTTACCAATTTTTGTTACTGACTTAGGAATGTAAAATCCATTTAATGACTCGCAGTTGGTAAAAGCAGAATCTTTGATGGAAGTCAGTTTATTAGATAAAAGTAACAAAAATAAGGATGATCGTATGAGAAAGTCGGATTGTTTCATGACCAAAATGAATTATGAATGGAGAACTTTTAGAGAAACTAATTTGCCGCAGACTATAGGTGTTCTAATTCTTTTGTTTCACATAAAGAAAAAGTTTGTTATACTATACATGTATTGTTAGGCAATACCATATATCGCGGATACTTCAAAGGAGGTTTTCGGAATGGAAAACAGGATAACTCTTCCAATCGGAATGAGCAATTTTACAGAAATTTGAAAGAATCATTATTATTATTCCGAAACACTTCTTAAGATTCCGAATAACGAAGTTATGGATATCTTCCAAAAAAGCGTCACAGAATGGTTTTCAAATTCACTTGCACAAAGTAACCGGAATGCACTTTTTGAAGCTTCATGGAATGAAGATACGGAAAAACTTACAGAAATTTTATCAGACCTACTGTTTAACACGATCAGCTATCATGATTATGCGGAAAGTTTTTATCATGCATTTGTTGTAGGTTTATTTGCTAATGCAGGATATATTGTTGAGTCCAATTACGAAAATGGATTAGGACGATCCGATCTCGCAATTAAGGATCGAAAACTTCGCCGAGCCATTATTATTGAATTAAAGATTTCGAAAAAGAAAGATGATATGGAAAACAAATGTCATGAAGCCTTGCAACAAATCGAAGAAAAAAAATATGCAACAAAAATTGAGCAGGTTGGTTTTAAAAAGGTAATTCGATACGGCATTGCTTTTTATAAAAAAGAATGTCTTGTAATGAAATAAGTGACGCGTATAGGCGTATGCAAAAGTCTCCACTCTAATTAAGTGGAGGCTTTTGGGGAAAATGGTCTTATGCAACAGACTGGACGGGAATCAGTTTATATAACCGATTCCCGTTTTTGCTATTAAGAAAATAATGATAAAAGTTTGGCTCTATGTCCAGTAATGGGGCGCGATTCAAAGAATCACACCCAAAAACTTGACATAGAGCCCAAAGAAACGCCAGAAACGGCACATTGCCGAAACTGGCGTTTACTTTAAATGAAAGACTTATTTTATAGCCTCTATTATACAGGAAACATTATCTTGCAGTGAATGTTGTATTTACATTTACTGTAACAGGATAGCTGATTCTATTGCTGTTTTCAACTGAAACATTTACGGTTCCAACATATACAGCTTTGTTGTCAACAACCTTGTAACCGTCATTAACAGTAATCTGAGATGCATCAAAATTCTTGTAATCTTTGCCATTGATACTAAATTTTACATTAGCAGCAACAACATTTGCAATTGCATCCTTATTATCTGAAATTGCTACACTTGTTGTCTTACTGTCAATCTTTGTAGTAACAGTTGTAGACTGTGTATCTACTACAGAGAATGTAGTTGTGAATGTCTTACCAGCTGCCTTAACAGTCAATGTATAAGACTTTCCAGCCTCAAGGTTCTTAGTTACTTTGTTTGCTGAGCAAGAAACAACTGAAACAGCAGCTCCACTTACAACACCCTGTTTACTAGAATCGCTGATCTTGCAATCTGTTACAGTTGCGTAACCGATCTTAGCGCCCTTATCATATGCAGCAACTTTTACCTCAACTGTCTTAGCTGCCTTTGTTGCATCTGCATCATCGGCTACAGCCATATCAACTTTACCATCTGTTAAGCCAGATACTTCTACTCTTAAATCAGTAGCATCTGTTACAGCTGTTTTTGTTTCTACAGTTTTTACTGTAAAGTAACGATTTAATGTAACATTGTCCTTCTTAACTTCAACTTTGATAGTGTATGTCTTTCCATCTTCAGCAGCAGCATTTGCAGAAACCTTAACTGTTTTTGTAGTATCATTGTAGCTAGCTGTAATTGCCTTATCAGCATCAGCATTTACACCTGATGCTGTAATAGTTGTTGAACCAGTAATGTCATTATTGTACTGATCAACGGCTTTTACACTAACAGAATTATCAACGCCTGTAGCAGTCTTAGAAATTGTCAGAGATGTATTTCCAAGTGTTGCATTTGTAAGCTTTCCAGCAGCTGTAACAACAACTGGTAAAGATTTAATTACTTTACCATCTTTGTCTAATACGTTAACAAAAACATTTCCTTCTTTAATACCTGTTGCAGATACAGGAGTACTGCTACTGCTTAACGGAGTCTTTGGTAATAAAAGAATAGAATCATCACTTGATACTACTGAGTAATCAGCATATGTTGTGATTTCTTTGTTATCAGATCCTACAAATTTGAAATAAGCACTCTTTCCTGATCCAATTGCTAACTGATTTGTTGTCTTGTCTTTATCCCAGTTTGGAGCTTTAGCTGTATCTGCAAATGTCATGTTGAATCCGTTTGTTGTAACTACATCTTCAGCTACAGCTGTGATATCAACTTTCTTTGTATAAGCTCCAATTTCAGTTCCGTTAGCATCAAACTTGTATGTATGATACTTAACTTCTGCTGTACCCTTGTTTCCAACAGTAGGAAGGACAAGCTTGTCACCGTCTACATAACCCTGTGTTGTAGAGAGAGTTAATTCAGCGCTCTTTGTGCCTGCTTCACTTGCCTTGAACTCATCAAGTACAATACCATTTTTGTCAATAGTCTGTCCTTTGATTTCAGTTCCTTTTGTGTTTGCAGGGATTGTAACAGGTGTTACATTTACATCAGCTACAACGCCATCAGTTGCTGTAAACTCTTTAGCTACACCATCGAGTTCAACAGTATACTTAGCGCCATCCTTCATATCTGCAAATGTTTCAAGAGTAACCTTCGTAGCATCTGCCTTATCAGGTGTTACACTCTTGACAGCAATTACATTCTGGTTTGCAGTGTTGGTAATCTTAACATCAGTTGTCTTGATATCCTTTGTTGTTCCAAGAATAGAAGTCTCTAATGTATTTGCCTTTGTCTGCTTTACAGACTGAAGAATAAAATTCTTAACTGCCATCTTAACAGTCTTTGTTGTCTTGCCAGCCTTAGCGGTAATTGTTACCTCACCAGCCTTAACACCAGTAACTTCACCTG